>Ga0105251_10000140_pt1 | contig 73761 bp, 70 predicted proteins | sample KBSS64metaG_FD_80424 | JGI IMG/M metagenome (GOLD analysis project Ga0105251, IMG submission 80424) | Switchgrass rhizosphere microbial communities from Kellogg Biological Station, Michigan, USA - KBS S6-4 metaG | ecosystem: Host-associated > Plants > Roots > Rhizosphere > Soil | place...
CACGCTGTCTTTCCAGCCGGTGCTGGCGAAGCCGATGATCGGCGGGCGGTAGTTGAAACAGTTAAAGAAGCTGTAAGGGGCCAGGTTGCGTCGGCCGTCGGCGCTGCGGGAGGAAATCCAGCCGATAAGCCGCGGGCCGACGATGGCGTTCAGCGGATCGTGCGGCAGGCCGTGGCCTGCGGCGGGTTCATAGTAGTAACGGGAATCACTGCTCATAAGCGACCTTGCGTCAATCAACGAAGCCTTATTTTGACCGGTTTCCCGCCGGCTGCAAGTTTGCGCCGCCACCGCTGCGCCAATTAACCGGGGGATGTGTTATCTTACGCGCCAGAAATACCTTCAAGAGAGCCCGTCACGGTGGAAAAAAAGAAAACCTTCCCGCAGCAGAAAAGCGGCCTGCACCCGCGCAACCGTCATCGTTCACGCTATGATTTTCCGGCGCTGATCGCCAGTTGCCCGGCGTTGGAGCCGTTTGTGAAGCCAAACGCCTGGGGCGATGTCTCGGTCGATTTCGCCGATCCTGCGGCGGTGAAAATGCTCAACCGTGCGTTGCTGCAACACTTCTATGGCATTGAGCATTGGGATATTCCGGCAGACTACCTGTGCCCGCCGATCCCCGGCCGCGCCGATTATCTGCACCACCTGGCGGATTTGCTGGCCTCCTGCAACGGCGGCGAGATCCCGCGCGGCAAGGCGGTGGCGGTCCTGGATGTTGGCGTTGGCGCCAACTGCATTTACCCGATCGTTGGCCTGCGCGAATACGGCTGGCGTTTCACCGGCACCGAGATCGACCCGGTGTCGCTCAGCTCCGCCAAAATGATCGTCGAGATGAACCCGACGCTGCGCAACAGCGTGCGGCTGCGGTTGCAAAAACAGCCGGAGTTTATTTTCACCGGCACGATCGGCGTGGCCGAGAAGTTCGACGCCACCTTGTGTAACCCGCCGTTCCACGGTTCCGAGCAGGAAGCGCGCGCCAGCACTCGCCGCAAGCTGCACAAGCTGGGTAAAGGCGAGGTGGCCGACAAGCCGGTACAGAACTTCGGCGGCAAGAACAACGAACTGTGGTGTGAAGGCGGCGAAGAGGCCTTCGTGCGCAAGATGGTGGAAGAGAGCGTCGGCAAGGCGCAAAACTGCCTGTGGTTCACCTCTCTTATCTCCAGGAACACCACGCTGCCGGGCATCTACCATGCGCTGAAGCTGGCGGGCGCGGTGGAAGTGCGCACCATTGAGATGGCGCAGGGGCAAAAGATCAGCCGCTTCGTCGCCTGGACCTTCCACGACGCCGAGCAACAGGCCGCCTGGGCCGCTGAACGCTGGCATTGATTTTATAGGTGCTGGTCTTGTGACTGGCACCAATCAATATTGTAATTTATTTATTATCAATGGGTTGATGGACAATCAAGTTCTTTCTTGTTTGCGTTTGAAAGAAAAATAGTCATTTCTCTGAATAGAGCTACCCACCGGTCAGTCTTTCCCCCGTTTAACTATTTCCTTGATTGTTGATCTTCTGTTTAAACATGTTGGCTTGACATGATTTAAGTTACGTTTGAATATGAACGAACGTTCGTTCTTTTGTTTGTCAGTTTATTGAATCCTGACGGCAATGGCCGTCTCTTCAACTGCAGGACAGGGCCGATGGGAAACCGTGAAAAAATCGTTGATGCTGCGTTGTACAGCTTTACCCACAAGGGGTTCCACCAGACCAGCATGCGGGATATTGCGCGAGTGGCAGGGGTTAGCGTGGGTAATCTCTACAATCACTTTGCTGGAAAGGAAGCGTTGATCGGCGAAATAGCGTTTCTGGAGAGCCGTTTTTTTACCGAGTTAGCGACCCAATTGATGGCCAACAAGGATCGGCCGAAGCTGGCGTTATCTGCTTTTTTTGCCGCCTATTATGCTTTTGTTGCTTCACCGGGCAACGTGCAACTTTCGGCGGAAATCGTGGCGGAAGTGGCAAGAAATCCTGCCCTGGCCGAGACATTCGGCGCCAATCAGCAGCAACTGACGGGGGCGCTGGAGCAGGTCATTACTCTGGCGCAACAAGGCGAAGTGATAGAGCCGGCATTAAATCCTCGCGAACTTGCCCAACTCATCCTTGACGCTATCGAAAGCCAGGCCTGGCGTCAGACGATTTTTCCATCCTGCATGCCGACGGCGGTCACGCTAAACCCACTGCTGGAGCAGTTGATCTTCCGATAACAATAACGGAGACCGCGATGCTTGATGTGGAGCCTTATTGTGAATCCTGCCGTTTGCAGACGGCGGCGCTTATTTATTCCGCCTTCAGCGACAAATTCCGACGTCCGAGCGGTTTAAGCGCGCGTCAGCAATGGCGGCTGTTTTACCGACTGTGGAACTGGAAGCAGAGTGACAGCCAAGAGCATAACTTTGTCGTCAGGCAAGCCGGTAAGGTAGTTGCGGCATTTGGATTGACGTTTGCCGACTCGCTGGGAAATGCCGCCTTACGGGGGCGGCCTCTACCGATAATGCGTCTGTGCCGTTGCTACGGCATGTGGAATTTTTGGCGGATGTACCTGCAAATTGCGGTGCTGCAGCATATTCCCGCAGCCGATGAGGTCTATCTCTCTTATCTGGCGGTAGATGAAACGCAGCGCGGAAAAGGCGTGGGAAAAATGTTGCTTCAATGGATAGCCGAATATGCTGTGGCGCAGCGGCCGAACCTCCGACTGCGTCTGCATGTGAGCCAACAAAACGTCGGTGCGCAGCACCTGTATCGGCAATGCGGCTTCAGGAGCGGCCGACCCAAGAAATACATCTCGCTTTGGCTGCTGTTCAGCCAGCCCAGTTGGCTGGTAATGGAAAAATCCATCGGAGTGGGACGATGAAAAAAATAGCGGCCTGCGTGTTGATGCTGATATTGGCGACGCTGGGGTGGGTTCTCTATGCCAATGATTACCAATTTATCACCGAACAGATCGCGTTGGAGGCAAGCGGCAATCGGCTGACCGGCACGCTGGTGCTGCCTAAGCTCGTGTCCGGAAAATTGGGCGTGATCGTCTTCATTCATGGCGATGGCCCGGCCAACGCCAGCCTCGATGAAGGCTATTACAGCGTCTGGGAAACCATGGCGAAGCAAGGATACGCCGTCTTGGCCTTCGATAAGGCAGGTGTCGGCGGTTCCTCCGGCAACTGGCTGCATCAAACCATGAACGATCGGACCAAAGAAGCGGTCGACATTATTGATTGGGCCAGAAAAGATGAGCGTTTCAATTCGCAATGCGTCGGACTGTGGGGTGCCAGCCAGGCCGGCTGGGTAATGCCGGAAATTGCCGGGCAACGGCCGGATATCGCCTTTACCTTAGCGGTAGCGCCGGCAATTAACTGGCTTCGTCAAGGGCGTTATAACACCCGTGCGGAGATGGCGGCTACGGCGATGACTAAACGACAAATTCAGACGCAAGAGGCGCAGGATCGACATCTGCTGTCGTTGCTTGGCCAGCCGAACGGCTATGTGCAGTACCGCAGAGAATATGGGCCTCTGCCACCGTTAAGCGCCGATCGCTGGCGGTTTATTCGCGGCAATATGGCCAGCGATGCCACTAAGGGATTGCGTAATTTCAAAACGCCGGTGCATCTGATCGTTGGTGGGCGCGATCTTAATGTGGATGTGGATGAAACCGAACGCGTTTATCGGCAAAATATTCCCGCCAATCTGTTGACGGTTACGCGGATTGAGCGCGCTGACCATATGATGTTAAAGCCGCTGTTTGTCCGCCACCCGGTGCTGATCAATGTGATTGGTCTATTCGCCCCCCGATCGGTGCAGGATGAAGCTTATCTGCAGGACGTGGCGGCCTTCCTTGGCGATCAGCCTTGTAGCCGTGGTCGATAACTGCTTGGGGGCGGCAGGATGCTCGCCTGCGGCTTCAAAAAACAATGAATACTCGGAAAATGGGGATGTACGTGGCGTGAGAAAGCCGACCAAAGAGAAACGGCGGGCGCAGAATGCGCCCGCCGTTGAGGGGAGGGGTCAGGAAACGTGCTGCAGGAATTCCTGCAGGCGCGGGCTTGGCGGATGATTGATCAAGTCGTGCGGATTGCCGTCTTCGGCGATGCGCCCCTTGTCGATAAAGATCAATCGCGACGCCACTTTTTCGGCAAAGCCGACCTCATGGGTGACTATCACCATGGTCATGCCTTCTTCCGCCAGATCCTGCATTACCTTCAGCACTTCGTGACGCAGTTCGGGATCGAGCGCCGAGGTGGGCTCGTCGAACAGCATCATTTTCGGCTTCACCGCCAACGCACGGGCGATAGCCACGCGCTGTTGCTGGCCGCCGGACAGCTCGGAAGGGTAATGATGCGCACGCTCGGCCAGGCCAACCTTGGCCAGCAGCTCGCGCGCCAGCTTTTCTGCGTCCGATTTTTTCGCACCGCGCACGCGGATCGGGCCGAAGGCGACGTTTTCCAGCGCGGTCAGGTGCGGGAACAGGTAGAACTGCTGGAACACCATGCCGGCTTCCTGGCGGATCAGGCGATCGTCCACTTTCGGATCGTTGGCCTTCAGGCCGTCGACGATCAGATCACCGCTGGTTATCTCTTCCAGTTTGTTGATGCAGCGCAGCAGGGTGGATTTGCCGGAGCCGGAGGGCCCGATAATCACCACCACTTCACCTTTGGCGATATTCAGATCGATGTTGTGCAGCACCTGGGTTTGGCCAAAATGCTTGGAGACGTTTTTAAATTCAATCACAGGATTTTCATCCTTCTTTCCAGACGACGCAGAACGAAGCTCAGCACCAGAGTGATAATCAGGTAAATAACCGCTACGGCGCTCCAAATCTCCAGCGCGCGGAAGTTACCGGCAATAATTTCCTGACCCTGACGGGTCAGTTCCGCCACGCCGATCACGATGAACAGCGAAGTGTCTTTGATGCTGATGATCCACTGGTTGCCCAGCGGCGGCAGCATGCGGCGCAGCGCCAGCGGCATAATGACGTAGCGGATGGTTTCGCGCCGCGACAGGCCGAGCGCCAGGCCGGCTTCGCGGAAGCCGTTGTGGATCGACAGCACCGCACCGCGGGTGATCTCGGCGATATAGGCGCCGGAGTTGATCATGATGGTGACCACCGCCGCGCTGAACGGGTCGATGCGCAGGTCGGTAAAGGCCATCGGCAGGGCGAAGTAGATAAACATCACCTGCACGACGATCGGCGTGCCGCGGATCACTTCGATAAACACCAGGGCGATGTGGTTGGCTAGCCAACCGCCGTAGGTGCGGGCAAAACCGGCGACAAGGCCGATGATCAGGCCGCCAATCAGACCGAGGACCGAAATCCACAGGGTCATTTTGGCGCCTTCCAACAGAATGGGGATGGCGGGCCAGATGGCGCTCCAGTCGAACTGCATGATATTTCTCCCGGCGATCCCAAAGGTGGGAATCAGATACGACAAAGCGCAGGGGGTTAAGCTACCCCCCTGTGCTTAAGTTAATAATTTAGCAACGTCTGAATTACTTAGGCTCGGTACCGAACCATTTCTTGTAGATTTCGTTGTAGGTGCCGTTGTCGCGCAGGGTTTTCAATGCGCCGTTTACCTTCACGCGCAGTTCGTCACTGCCTTTCGGGAAGGCGATGCCGTACTGCTGGGCTTCCAGCGAGTCGCCCACGGTTTTGAACTTGCCGGCGCCTGCGGTTTTGATGAAGTACAGGATGTTTGGCGTGTCGTGCAACACGGCGTCAGCGCGCTTGGTGCCCAGTTCCATATAGGCGTTGTCGATGTTCGGGAACTGACGCAGGTCTTTGGTTTTGATGTGCTGCTTGGCGTAATCCACCGAGCCGGTGCCGCTCTTCACCGCCACCACTTTGCCGTTCAGATCGTCGATGCTTTTCACGCTGTCGTCGTTGGCGTTAACCATCACCAGCAGGCCGCTTTTGTAGTAGCCGTCGGAGAACTCGATGGCTTTTTTGCGTTCGTCGGTAATGGTGATCCCGGCCAGCGCCAGATCGACGTTCTTGGTCTGCAGAGCCGGGATGATGCCGCTGAAGTCCATAGGCTTCAGGGTGTAATCCAGCTTCAGCTCTTTAGCTACGGCGGCCCAAAGGTCGATGTCGAAACCGACGTATTTATCGCCCTGTTTGAATTCGAAAGGAACGAAGGCGGTGTCGGTGGCGACCACCAGTTTGTCTGCTGCGTGAGAACTTACGGCAAAGGCCAGGGAAAGTGCGGCCAGGGAGACTTTAAAAATTGACTTCATGAGAGGAATTCCTGTACAGGTTGCGGATTACCCATTTTTTATATTGCAGTTGGTGCCATGAAAAAATCGTGCCATGTTTTCAACTACTATAAAAACAAAGAGTTGTAGCCGGATGTTGTGCCTTGACGGCGAATTATTATTTTTATGCACCACGGTGAGGCACCAAAATGGTGCGTCGGATTTGTCTTGGTGCACCGGGCTATCATTAACCAAATAATGGCTGTGAAACAACCGATAGTTAACGTTTTTGCTTCAATATTGATAACTAACTCTAACTTTCCTGACGCAATGATGTTGCATCTGGTGCAAGAGTGTTCGCCAGACGGGATGCCGCTGGGCCAAAAGGCTTAGCGCAGCTGGCTGTCTTTGCTGCCGCGGCGGTTATACAAACTGCCGGCGGATTGTTTTTTATCCAGCGCGCTCTGGCAGGCCAGGCAAAAACGCACGCCTTTCAGCGCCTGGCGCCGTGCCAACGGGATTTCTTCCCCGCATTCCTGACAAAAATGTTCACTCTCGCCGTGCCCCAGTGCGCTGCGCGCGCTCTGTACCGCGTCGTCGACGGTGGAGTCGATTTGATCCTGTACGGCGCCGTCGGCCGCCCATCCGCTTGCCATGGTGACCTCCTTGCAAGATTGGTTCTCTGCTTAATATGGAACGTTTTTTAGACAATGCAACCGTGAAGTAAAAGAAAACAGGCTGGGGGAAAGCCCGCAGCCTGTCGTATCGCCCTTAAACGCGGGCGGCGGTGATGCGCCAAATGGCGTTATTCGATATTGGATTCAATAAACCACAGGAACTTGTCCAGATCGCGCGATGCGGCGGTAAACATGTCGGCGGTGTCTTCATCTTCCACTTCGGTAATCGCCTTGCGAATGTCGTTCGCCACTGCGCCGTAGCGGTCTGCCAGCGCTTTCAGGTGCTCTTGTACGCTGTGGATGTTGGTTGGGTAGCTTTTCAGCGGGGTTTTGTCGTTAACCACCTGCACCGTGCCCAGCGCCACGCCACCCAGCTGCACCACGCGCTCTGCGAAGGTGTCCTGGTGATCGATAATGGCGGTGCGGAAGCCGTCCAGCATTTCATGGACCGCGATAAAGTTGGCGCCGCGCATGTTCCAGTGCGCCTGTTTGGTGATCAACGAAAGATCGATGAACTGCACCACCTGATGGTTCAGCGCCTTGATGGCGGCCAGTTTGGTTTTTTCGTCCAGATCATTGCGGGTGTAAAGCAGGTCAGAAGATTTCGTTTTCACCAGTTTAGCGGTACTCATATCAGATATCCTCTCGATTAGTCGTTGTCCTATTTTGTTACCGAAGTAATTATAGCAGGCAGAGTTATTTTTGCAGGGCGAAAATGGCTATCGGATAAATAGGTTTTGTCTAACTTGGCAAGCCAGCATAAAAACCAGGTGAAATTGTTTTTATTTGTAATTAAATGAATTTAAATGAAATTTAATTTTTGTTTTTATTCGATATTTTCCCTTTCATAATAAATTTTTCCGGCCAGTCGCCTATTTTCGTCCCGATGTCTATGTGGGTAAATAATAAGATGGCAGTTTGTTTGCAGACTGTTAATTGGCCGGGGATTCATATTGATAGCACCCACCGCGGCGGCTAAAATCTTCTGGGTCTGCATTCACCCGGTCTCTATTCGATGAAAATTAATGTGGTTGGAACCAGCGGCAGCGGTAAAAGCACGCTGGCCCGCAAGCTGGCGGAAAAGTTGGCCGTGCCTTATCTCGAGATGGACAGGCTGTACTGGCGGCCTGGCTGGCAGGGCACGCCCGACGAGGCTTTTTTGCAGCGAGTGGCCGAAGCGTTGGCCGGCGCAGGGGAAGGATGGGTGCTTGACGGCAACTATACCCGCACCCGGGCGATAAAGTGGCGTGAGATCGATTGGGTGGTTTGGGTCGATTACAGTTTTGGCCGTACGCTGTTTCAGGCGGTGCGTCGTGCGTTTTGGCGGGCTGCGACGCGCGCAGAGCTGTGGCCAGGCACCGGCAACCGGGAAAGTTTTCGCCGCTCGTTCTTCAGCCGCGACTCCATCATTCTGTGGACCTTCAGAACCTACCGCCAGAACCGGGTAAAGTATCTGGCGGAGATGGCCCAGGCCGATGGCAACATCCGCTTCATCCGCCTGCGTTCCCCCCGGCAGGCCGCCGCCTTTCTGCAGGATCTTTAAGCCGGCTTTACACCAGCAGCCGGTGGTGAATTTTGATCACCGCTTTCTTGATTTGCTGCGGGCGCCGCCAGTGGCAGCCGCATTTATAGGGTTCCATCTGGGATACAATGACGAACATGCCGTGTGTCAGATGCAACGATTGCGGCAGGCGGCCATTGCCGAGCAACTGAACATCGTTGCGTTCGTCGTAAGCGCATTCGCTGCACCACTCTCCCGGCAGCCCGTAATCGAAACGTTCTTCGCCGCTGATCAGCAGGTGGAGGGTGGCATATTCCTGATGCAGTACGGCGCGCTTTTCCTCCTCCGCGCCGGTCATAAGGGTCATGACATCCATAAAAATGCGGTCCCCGTCGATGGCATGCCGGCCCGGCGCCAATTCGGCCAGATCCTGTTGACGCAGCGTCGTGAGGGTTTCGGCCAGCGCCGGCGAGAGCCCGCGGCCATAGCGGGGGTTGAAGAGGCTGTTGTGAATCACCGTTATTCTCCATGTGAGCGAAAGTCCAGAGAGCCCGTCAGGCAGGCTACGGGAGAATTATGCCGGTTTATCGCGGTAAAAACAGTTAACCCGCCTGCATTCCGTTGCGGATAACGCAGGCGGGCGAAAAGGTCAGGAGAGGTTTTCGAGCTGCGGTTTGGGCTTGATGGTGAAGGTGGAACCCATAGAGGCGGCGATAATCGCCGCCAGCGCCAGCCACTGGGTCCCGCTCAGGTGCTCGTTGAGGAACAGCATGCCGGAAAGGGCCGCCATCGCCGGCTCCAGGCTCATCAGCGTACCGAAGGTGCGGGCGGGGATTTTCGGCAACGCAATGATTTCAAGCGAGTAGGGCAGCGCGGTAGAGAGAATGGCCACCGCCAGGGCGACGGGCAAAATATCGATATTCAGTAGCGCGCTGCCGGTTTGCCAGGCGCCGATTGGGCAAAACACCAGGGCGGCGATCAGCGAACCGACGGCAACCGTGCCAGGGCCGTGATCGCCGCCGGCTCTCTGGCCAAAGATGATATAGACCGCCCAAAAGGCCCCGGCGCCCAGCGCGCAGGCCGCGCCAAAGGGATCTATGCTGCCCATGTCATGCCCCAGCGGCAGCAGGAACCACAGGCCGGTAATCGCCAGCGCTACCCATAAGAAGTCGATCGGCCTGCGCGATGAGAACATGGCCACCGCCAGCGGGCCGGTAAACTCGAGTGCCACCGCGATGCCGAGCGGGACGGTGCGCAGCGAAAGATAAAACAGGTAGTTCATCGAGCCCAGCGCCAGGCCGTAAACCAGCAGCGGCAAACGGCTGCCTGCGGCGAAACGCATGCGCCACGGTCGAAAAATAATAAACAGGATCAGCGTGCCGATGCCCAGGCGCAGCGTGGTGATGCCTTCGGCGCCGACCAGCGGAAACAGGCTTTTAGCCAGCGATGCGCCCCCCTGGATGGACACCATGGCAATGATTAACAAGCAGATAGGCAACAGCGTGGATGACGCTTTGCCGGTTGCAGATGAAGACATCCTGATGAGCCTTTTATGCATCGCCCCCAAACCCTGGGAAAACGATCGAAATACGGATGTGGGCAGTGTAAATGAAATGACGAAAATCTGTCTGGGAAAAGCGTGCGAAGCGGTGAAATCCGCCGTGGTTTGGCGCGCAGCCAGCGAAAATGGTTAAAAAGTGCGCATTTATTTAAGAATTGTCTGGATATTAAGTTGGTGATTTTTGTCACAGAAAGACGTAAAATACGGCCGAAAATAGAGCGAAAAGAAGCAGATACGCTGTGCTTGAAATCTTCTGTTACACGATATAAAGCATTAGACACTCAATTCAAGGCAGAGTTTCACGCCAATTTTTGTTATATTTTCAAAGCATGAACAAATGGATGTACTTAATAATAAAACGCGTTTGAGGTGGTTATGAAAAAAATTGCATGTCTTTCCGCAGTAGCAGCTTGCGTATTAGCAGTTAGCGCAGGTACCGCATTCGCTGGTCAGAGCACCGTATCCGCTGGCTATGCGCAGGGTGATCTCCAAGGCGTTGCTAACAAAGCCAACGGTTTCAACCTGAAATATCGTTACGAGTTCGACAACAACCCACTGGGCGTGATCGGTTCCTTCACCCACGTGGAAAAGAACCGTGCTCAAGATGGTTTCTACAAAAAGTCTCAGTATGACTCCATCACCGCAGGTCCAGCTTACCGTTTCAACGACTGGGCTAGCATCTACGGTGTAGTTGGTGTTGGCTACGGCAAAAACATCGACAACGCACAGGCTGGCGGCATCAAAGGCGGCAACAGCGACTACGGCTTCACCTACGGTGCAGGCCTGCAGTTCAACCCAATCCAGGACGTTGCTCTGGATGTTGGTTACGAGCAGAGCCGTATCCGCAGCGTTGACGTTGGCATCTGGAGCGTTGGCGTAGGCTACCGTTTCTAAGCCTTCCCCACGCCCGAGGGCGTGAGCGTGCGGCGCTATTTCCGCACCAGATAAAAATCCGCCTTCGGGCGGATTTTTTTTTGCCCGTTGGTTGGCCGGTGGGTTATTTGCCCAGTTTACTCGCCGGCTGCGTTGAAAACCGCGCGCTGCGGGCGTCGCGTTCGTAGCCCTGTGGCTCGGTAAGGATGGCGTACAGATCCGGGCGGCGCCCAAGGATCCAGCGGCGGCCGGTGCTGAGCGGGATCAATGACAAATCGAGTTCGGCGGTTACCATGTGATCCGCCGCCGCGCAGGTTTCCGCCAGCACGCGGCCATAAGGATCGAGGATCATCGCGTTGCCGGTGCGCACCTCGTCGTCATCGCGGCCTACGCCGTTGCTAAATAGCACGAACAGGCCATTGTCATGCGCGCGGGCGGGCAGCCAACGCATCAGCCAGCCGCGGCCGTGTTCGCCACGAAACGCCGCTTCTATCGCCTGCGGGTTTTCTGCGCGTTGTTGCCATAGCGCCAGCGGGATGGGCTTCATGCCGTGCGGGCTGCGCGAATGGGTCCCGCCGGTTTGATGTGGCGCCAGCAGCACCTCGGCGCCCAGCAGCGCGGTGGCGCGCACGTTCTCCACCAGATTGTTGTCCCAGCAAATCAACACCCCGACCCGTACCCCCCATGGCGTATCAAATACCGTAAAGCCGTCGCCGCTGGCGATCTCCGGGTGCTCAAAGGCGTGCAGCTTGCGGTGCACGTGCAGCTTGCCGTCGGGCAGGCAGACGGCGTAGGCGTTGTAACAGCGGCCGTCATCGCCAAGTTCGATCAGACCCACGCCGATCGCCATATTATAGCGTTCCGCCAGAGGGCGGATACGCGCCAGGGAGGGGCTGGTGGCAATGGGTTCCGCCAGCGCCCGCACTTCTGCGGCGGCAAGGTGGCGCACGTGCCAGTAGCCGGTGATGCACATTTCCGGGAAAGCCAGCAGCTGGATCCGCTCGGCGGCGGCCTGAGCGATAAAATCCTCCATCGTCGTCAGGTTGTAGTTCTTGTCGTTGGCGCGGTGCTGAAATTGCACCGTCGCGGCACGCAGGGAAGCATTCATAACATTACCTTCAGTAGTGAGCCTGCATTGATTACAGCAGGCCTTTTGATTACTGTATAATCAATTAAATTCCCCTTTTGATAACCTTCTGGAATGGATATTCGACAACTGCGCGCCTTGGTGGCGCTGGCCGAACAGGGCAATTACCGTCAGGCGGCGAGCCTGCTGTGCATCACTCAGCCGGCGCTCAGCAAACAGATCCAGGCGCTGGAAAGCCAGCTCGGCGCCCGGCTGTTCGAGCGCGGGCGCCAGGGCGCGCAGCTTACCGCCGGCGGCCAGCGGCTGTACCCCGAGGCGCGGGCGCTGGTGGAGCAGCATCTGCGGTTTCAGCAACGTGCGCGGCGCGTGGTGCAGGGGGAGGCGGGCAGGTTGGCGCTGGGGTTTGGCTTGTCCAGTTTTCATCTGGCGCCCAGGCTGGTCGCCGCCTTCCGCCGGCAATTCCCCGAGGTGGCGGTCGGGCTGGAGGATCTGCCTTCGGAACGGCAATATCAGATGCTGCTGCAGGGGGAACTGCAGGCGGGATTCGTGCGTCTGCCGGTCAACACGCCGCTGCGCGCCGCCGCCTTGCTGAACGACCGGCTGGTTTTGGCCGCACCGGCGGCGCTGGAGCTGCGGCCCGAGGCGCTGATGGCGCAGTTCAGCCAGTTGCCGCTGCTGCAGCTGACGCCGAAGCGCGGGCGCGGATTGAGCGATCAGACGTTGCGCTTTATCGCCGCCAATCAGCTGGCGCCGAACATCGTACAGCAGGCCGGGGATATCCAGACGCTGCTGGCGCTGGTCGCCGCCGGCATCGGCGTCGCCCTGTTGCCGCACAGCGTCACGCACATTGCCCCGGCCGGCATCGACATCCTGCCGCTGAGCGGCGAAGAAACGGAGTGGCAGGTGGGTATCGCCTGGGATCCGCAGCGGCCCGACGCGCTGCGCGACAATTTCGTTCAGGTGGCGTTGGCCGCCCGGCAGGGCTAGCCGCTGCCGCGGGCTATAACGGGCAGCGCATCACCACTATCGGGCTGTGATGGTATTCGCTGCGGTGGCTTTCGTTGAAACCGACCTTGCGTGCCAACGCCAACGAGGGCTGGTTGTCCGGCGAAATAATGCATACCGTGCTGCCGCCCGGTAAGCGATCTTTCCCCCACGCCAATGCCGCGCGCAGCGCTTCGGTGGCGTACCCTTTGCCCTGCGCCGAGGTCACCAGAGTCCAGCCCATTTCCGGCGCGTCGAGCGCCGGGGCAATGTCGCGCTGGAAGTTGGAAAAACCGATACCGCCAAGGTATTCGCCGCTGATTTTATCGCGCACCGCCCAGTAGCCGTAACCCAGCAATGCCCAGTGGCCGGTGTAACGCATCAGGCGCCCCCAGGAATCTTCGCGGTCGCGCGGCGTGCCGCCGATATAGCGCACGACCTCAGGGTCGGCCCACATGGCGGCCAAGGCATCGAAGTCGTCAAGCGTATGCGCATCCAGCCGTAAGCGTTCGGTGATAAGCGTCGGGGCGGTGGTGATGGGGATCATTATCCTGCTCCAGCATAAGGGAAAAGGCGGTGACAAACACCGCCACAGTATGCCAGAGAAGTTGCCCCGTCAGCCACCGCCGCCAGGTGAACGGGAAAGCGCTCGGGTGTTACAGGTAGGGCCTCAGCCAATCAAGCCCGGCGGCGGTATCCCCGCGCGGCCGGTATTCGCAGCCAATCCAGCCCTGATAGCCGACGGCGTCCAGTTGCCCGAACAGCCAGGGGTAGTTCAGTTCGCCATCGTCCGGCTCATGGCGGCCGGGGACCGAGGCTATCTGAATGTGGGCATAGCGGCCAGCCAACTGGTGGATGAGTCCGCTGATGTTGCCGTCCACCAACTGTGCGTGGAAGAAATCAAACTGCATGAAAACGTTGGGGCGCCCGATCGCCGCGACCAGTTCCGCCGCCTGGTATTGGCTGGAAAACAGGTAGTTGGGCTTCACCTGCGGGCTGAGGGCTTCGAGCAGCACCTTGACGCCGCGTTTGGCGAAGGTATCGGCGGCGTAACGGACGTTGCCGATAAAGGCCTCGCGGTAGCGCTGCCGGTCCTCACCCGGCGGCACTACGCCGGCCATGACGTGCACGCTGGGGCAATTGAGCGCGATGGCGTAGGCCAGCGCCCGGTCAATCTCTGCGCGCGCATCTTGCTCACGGCCGGGCAGGGCCGCCAGACCCCATTCGCCGGCGTCGGCATCCCCCGGCGCGGTGTTGAACAACACCTGCTGCAAGCCGTTGGCGCGCAGCTTCTGCGCCAGCAACTCGGCGGGGTGTTCATAGGGAAACAGAAACTCTACCGCCTTGAAACCCTGTGCGGCGGCGGCGTCGAAGCGCTCAAGAAACGGCAGCTCGTTAAACATCATCGATAAATTGGCGGCAAATTTGGGCATTGTTCAGCTCCGGTCACGCGGCGATGGGCTCTTGGCCACAGCCTATAGCGAGCGGCCTCCCGATCCAAGCGCGAAAATCAGCCGCCGGCGTATCTTTCGCTGCAAATTAAATGCCGCTGAACCAGTTGTAGCCCTGGTCTTCCCAGTAGCCGCCCGGGTTGGTGTCGCTGACGAAAATGGCGGCGATATGTTTGGCGTTCTTGAACCCCAGTTTGGTGGGCACCCGCAGCCGCAGCGGGTAGCCGTAGTCCGCCGGCAGCGCCTTGCCGCCGAAATCCAGCGCCAGAATGGTTTGCGGGTGCAGCGCCGTGGCCATATCGATGCTCGAGTAGTAGCGGTCAGCGCATTTAAAGCCGACGTAGCCGGCGTGCAGATCGGCGCCGACGTGCTGCAGAAAAGCGCGCAGCGGCACGCCGCCCCACTGGCCGATGGCGCTCCAGCCCTCGATGCAGATGAGCCTGGTGATCTGGCTTTGCTGCGGCAACCGCTGCAGCTGTTCCAGCGTCCAGGGCGCGTTTTTCTCCACCTTGCCGGAGACCTCGAGCCGGTAACCGGCGAGATCGATCTCCGGCACGTTGTACTCGGGGTAAAAGGCGTTGAACGGGAAGGGGTCGGTAATCTGGTCGGAGCGGTAGGTTTGCGCCAGCCGCTGGCCGCTGAACAACCATGCCTGCACGCGATCGTTCCAGCGTGACATCGCCCACAGCACTTTATCCACCTGGTCGCCGTCCTGCATGTTGCAGCCGGTCAGCATGGCGATGCCGCCCAGCGTCAGCCCAGAGCGCAGCATCAGGCGGCGCTGCAGGTTCACCAGCTGCTTTTTCTGATCCGGCTCCAGCGCCGGCGCCGTGGGGCGTTGTTTCTTGTCATTCATGCTTGCCACCTGCGATCATCGCCCACAGCGTGCGCGGCACGACGATCACCATCAAAACGTGGATCACCACAAACAGGCCGATGCCGGCCATGGCGAAAAAGTGCACGTAGCGTGCGGTATCGAAACCGCCGAACAGGCTCACCAGCCCCTGTAGCTGCACCGGTTTCCAGATAGCCAACCCGGAGAGCACCAGCAGCAGCCCCAGCGCCAGCACGCCGAGATACATCAGCTTCTGGATGGCGTTATAGCGGCCATGTCGGTGCCGCAGGCGCAACGTCATCGCCTGCCAAATATCCCGCCGCAGCGCGCCGAAGCTGAGCGGCAGCAGGTCATGGCGAAAATGGCCGCTGAACAGGCTCCACAGCAGATAGCACAGCCCGTTGAGCGCCAGCAGCCACATCACCGCCAGATGCCAGCCAATCGCGCCGCCCAGCCAGCCGCCGAGCGTCAGCTGCGGCGGAAAGCGGAAGCCGAACAGCGGCGAAGCGTTGTAGATTTCCCAGCCGCTCATAAACATGCAAATCATGGCGAACAGGTTAACCCAGTGGGTCAGGCGGACCGGCCAGCGATGCGCCGGCCGCGGCGCGTTGGCGTTCATCATCTTCTCCTTACATCGGCGGTACGGTGCCGTCTTTGCCGGCGGAGATGCGGGTGGCGACGCGTTCGCCTTTATCGTCGGCGGAGAACAGCACGATGTGCACGCCCGGTTTCAGCAGGCTGCGCTCGCCCGGATCCAGGGTGACTATCGGCACGTCTTCCGGCACGATGACGGTTTTCTGTTGGTTGCCATAGTTAACGGTCAGCGTGCGGCCATTGGATTTCACCAGCTTGCCGACGGTGCCGTTGGTCATGGTGTCCACCTTGCCGTCGGCCGACTCCCAGGCGGAGTGCCCTTCGCCGGTGCCGCGCAGGCTGGCGGCGAACACGTGCACCTCCAGCGCCTTGAGGGTGCCGTCAGGCTGGGGTACGGCGGCGGTGCCGATAAAGCTGTCGGGCTTGATGTCGTCCAGCGTGCCCTTGGATACGCTCAGCACCTTGGTCTGATCGTTAAGCTTGACGCTGATTTTTTCGCCTTTACGGTCGGTGAGCTGCAAGCTGCTGTCGGATACCTGATCGATAGTGCCGCGCAGCGGCGCGATCGCTTTGCCCGGCGCTTGGGCCGCAGCAGCGGCGCCGCTGCACAGCATCAGGGTGGACAACAGTAAACCGGCAATACGATGACGGGTAATCATAACCTTCTCCTGAAATGGGTTTGCCGGTTAAGCATGGTTTAACAACCGGGACAGCACCATGTCCGTTTGATGACATTAATGTCATCAAATTTGTCCGCCGGAGCTGCTAGTATTTTTTCAGGCGTAAAGAGGCAGAGAAGATGCGGATATTGGTGGTTGAAGACGATGCCAGCACCGGGGATTACCTGAAGAAAGGGCTGGGCGAAGCGGGGTACAGCGTCGATCTGGCGCGCAACGGCACCGACGGGCTGTTTCGGGCGTTGGAGCATGATTACGACGCCATCGTGCTGGACGTCATGCTGCCGGGGCTGGACGGTTGGCAGATTATCGAGGTGCTGCGCAAGAAAAGCGACGTGCCGATCCTGTTTTTGACCGCACGCGACGGCGTGCAGGACCGCATTCACGGCCTGGAGCTGGGTGCCGACGATTACCTGATCAAACCCTTTTCCTTTACCGAACTGGTCTTGCGCCTGCGCACCTTGCTGCGGCGCGGGCCGGTGCGCGAGGCCGATCATTACGCCATCGCCGATCTGCAGCTCGACGTGCTGCGCCGCCGGGCGGTGCGCCAGGAGGTGGTGATCCCGCTGACCAACAAGGAGTTTATGCTGCTGCACCTGCTGGTGCGGCGCGAGGGTGAAGTGTTGTCGCGCACCCTGATCGCCTCGCAGGTATGGGACATGAATTTCGACAGCGACACCAACGTGGTGGACGTGGCGATCAAGCGGCTGCGGGCCAAAATCGACCGGCCGTTCGACATCAAGCTGATCCACAGCGTGCGCGGTATCGGCTATGTCTGCGAGCCGCGCTCATGAGGGGGCTGGCCCAACGCTGGCGCAGCCTGTCGTTGACACTGCGCACCGCCATGCTGTTCGCGCTGGTGGCGGCGCTGGTGGTGAGCGGCACCGGCTGGTACCTGTTCAGCGCCATGCGGCAGGAAATGATCTTGCGCAGCGATCTGCAGGTTACCGGGCGGGTGGCGTATTTTCGCCATTTGCTGAGCCAGCGGTTTCCTCTGGCGCGGCTTACCGCCAATACCGGCCTGTTTGAAAACATGCTGGGCAACGAACAGGACGTGCTGATTTTTCAGCATCCGGGGCAAAAGCCGCTCATCAACGTCAACCCCGCCCGGTTGACGCTACCGCCGATAACGCCGACGCCAACCGACAAGCCTCAGCGGCTTGATGCGATGCGCGGCGGCGAAACCCCGCTGGGCGTGCCGATGCGCGCGGCCTCGGCGCTGGTGCGGCTGGAGGACGGCACGCTATTGCAGATCTCCGCCGCGCACGTGTTGGTGAACGAACAGAAAATGCTGGCGCGCTATTTGACGCGCATCGTCGCGGCGGTGGCGGTGGCGTTTTTGCTGATTGCGCTGCTGGGGTATGGCGTGATGCGTCGCGGCCTGAGACCGCTGTGGCGCATGGCGGCGCAGGCCGCGGCGATAGCGCCGAACACGCTCTCTACCCGCCTGAGCGAGCAGGGGGCGCCGCAGGAGCTGCAGCAGCTGACGCGGTCGTTTAACGCTATGCTCGAACGCCTGAATGAGGGCTACCAGCGGCTGACGCAGTTCTCCGCCGATCTGGCGCATGAAATTCGCACCCCGGTAGGGGCGCTGATGGGGCACTGCCAGGTGGCGCTGTACCAGCCGCGCAGCGTGGAAGAGTATGAGACGCTGCTGCTGAACAATATGGAAGAGTTGGAGCGCATTTCGCGCATGGTGGAGAACATTCTGTTTCTGGCGCGCGCCGACAATGCGCAATCGGCACTGAATTACCGCCGCCTTGACGCGGCGCAAGAGCTGCAACGGGTCGCCGACTATTTTGAAGGGCTGGCGGAAGAGCGCGGCATTACCCTGAGCTGCGAAGGCGAAGGGGCGCTGTGGGCGGATGGCATGCTGTTTCAACGGGCGTTGAGCAACCTGGTGGCCAATGCGGTGCGCTATGCCGATGAAAACAGCCTGATACGGCTGTGGGTAGGCCGCCAGGCCGGCGCAACGGCGGTGCGGGTGATCAACCAGGGGCCGCCGTTAGCCGCCGGGCATCTCGACAAGCTGTTCGACCGGTTCTACCGCGCCGACGCCGCCCGCAGCACCGGCACTCACGCCAGCGGGCTGGGATTGTCGATCGTGCGCGCCATCATGACGCTGCACGGCGGCGAGGCCCGCGCCGACTGCAGCGCCGGTGAACCCTCGGCGTGCATCACCTTTAGCCTGATATTTCCGCTTGCCGATTAATGCGGGGCGCTGATACCGACGGCATCGATTAGCGCGGCGGAATGGCGAAGCGGAAGCAGGCGCCTTTTTGCGCCTGCTCGACCAGCTGAATATCGCCGCCGTGCAGTTGCAAAATGCGCCGTACGATCATCAACCCCAGCCCGCCGGCGTGACGGCGCGCGCCGTTCACGATAGACGGCCGCTCGAACAGGTCGGCGCGTAGTGCCTGTGGAATGCCGGGGCCGCTGTCGTTGACCTGCACCAGTATCTTGTCTTCCTGTTGCCACAGCCGCACGCCGATCTCACCGCCCTGCGGCGTATGACGAATGGCGTTGTCCAGCAGGTTGGTCAGCACCCGCTCGATCATGCTCAGATCGGCAAACACCAGCGGCATGCCCGGGGCGATGTCGGCGCGCAATCGCTGGTGCCGCGCTTCGGCTGCCAGCTCGAACTTCTGGAATACGTCCTGCACCAGCTCGCTGAGCGAGAACGGCTCTTTTTGCGGTTTCACCACGCCGTACTCCAGCCGCGCCAGTTCGAACAACTCTTGCGCCAGTTTGCCTACCTTGCGGCTTTGCGCCAGTGCCGTCTCCAGATAGCGTCGGCGATCGTTTTCGCTCAGGCTGGCCGATTTTACCGACAGCGTTTCCAGGTAGCCGTGCAGCGAGGTGAGCGGCGTGCGCAGATCGTGAGAAATATTGGCGATAAACTCGCGCCGCTGCTGGTCCTGCTGCGACAGCGATTGCCACTGTTCGGCAACGCGCTGCGCCATGCTGCGAAACGCCAGCTGCAGCTGGCTGACCTCATCGCGCCCGACGGCGGGAACCGGCTGCGCCGCATAGGCCTGCACTGCGGCGATGCCGCCGTTATCCAGCACGCTTACTTGCTGGGTCAACTGGCGGATAGGCCGCGTCACCCAGCGGAAGGCGAAGCCGCCGGCCAGCAGGCCGAACACCACCACCAGTCCCATCGACCACAGCGCCATCTTAACCGCCGAGCTGAACTGAGCGTTGCTGGCCAGCGCGGTATAATCCTCGCCGAGCAGTACCACATACAGATAGCCTTCAATCTGGCCGTTGACCCTCAGCGGCGCGGCGCTGAATACCTTCTTCCCGCCGGTGCTGCGCGGATCGTCGCCGTACACCGGCATCCGCGCCCCGCCGAGCAGCGCCTGCAGCGGCGACAGCTCGACCTTTTGCCGTTTCAGGCGGCCGGCCGGCGCGGCGTTGCCGATGATATTGCCCTGCTTGTCGAGCAGATAAACCTCGACGCTGGGGTTCACCGCCATCAGCCGATCGAACAGGGTATGTACCGATTGCGGGTTCAAACCGTCCTGGCCCAGCAGCGGGTTGCTGGCGGCGATGTGCTGCGCCAGATTGCCGGACAGCCGTTGAATGGTCGCCTGGCTGTACTGGGTATTGCTGCGCACCTGCAGCCAGCCCGAGAAGGCGCAGCAGAGCAGCAGCAGCAGGGCGAAGATCAGCGTCAGGCGTTGCGCCAAGGTAAGATTTTTCATGTTTTACTCTTGCGGCGGCGCCGCGAATTTATAGCCCATACCCCACACCGTGAGAATGCGCAGGGGTTCCGCCGGGTTGCTTTCTATCTTGATGCGCAGCCGGTTGATATGGGTATTCACCGTGTGTTCATACCCTTCGTGCTGATAACCCCACACCTGGTTCAGCAGGCTGAGGCGGGAGAACACCTTGCCAGGATGGCGAGCGAAGAAATACAGCAGGTCGAACTCGCGCGGCGTCAGAACGATCGGTTGCCGGTTCAGCTGCACCTCGCGGGCGATGGGGTCTATGCTCAAACCGTCAAAGCTCAGCGTGCCGGCGTCCAGACGCAGGTTGCGGCTCATCGCTTCCTGGCGGCGGAACAGCGCTTTGACCCGCGCCACCAGTTCCAGCATTGAGAAGGGTTTGGCCAGGTAATCGTCGGCGCCCAGCTCCAGCCCCAACACGCGGTGCACCTCGCTGGAGCGCGCGCTGATGATGACGATCGGCGTGTAGCGCGTCATGTTGCGTGCCCGGCGGCAGATCTCCAGCCCGTCGACGCCCGGCAGCATCAGATCGAGGATCAGCGCGTCCCAGCCGCCCTGTTCCAGCATCGCCATGCCCAGATTGCCGTCGGCGGCGTGGCAAATGTCGTAGCCCTCATCGCGCAGGTGCAGCTGCAACAGCTCGGCGATGTCGCCGTCATCCTCAACGATTAAAATTCTCTTTGGTTTTTCCATCTGTTCCCGCCGCTGATTGCCCGACCCTTGCTGAAAGTTTACACAACCGCCGTGCGTGGAGTTATCACATTTTATTTAACTTTGCGTGAGGTCTTGGGGAACAAATACGGGGAATACTTCGCTCATCGCAACCTTGGCCACCAGGAGACAGGCATGAGCATGACTCTCACACCGGAAAAACCATCGCTTGTGCATCCGCTGTGGTTGCGGTTGACCCACTGGCTGAATGCGCTGGCGATGCTGATTATGGTCACCAGCGGCTGGCGCATCTATAACGCATCGCCACTGTTCAATTTCAGCTTTATCAACGAGCTGACGCTCGGTGGTTGGCTGGGGGGCGCGCTGCGGTGGCACTTTGCAGGCATGTGGCTGTTTGGCGTTAACGGGCTGTGTTACCTGCTGATCAACCTGTGCAGCGGCCGTTTCAAACGCCGCTTCTGGCCACTGAGCCTCAGCGGGTTTTTCGCCGATCTGACGGCGGCGCTGCGTGGCCGGCTGCGGCACGCCGATCCGCGCCATTACAACATGGTGCAACGCGCGGCCTATCTGTTGGTGATGGCCGACAGCATACTGCTGGCGCTTTCCGGGCTGGTGCTGTGGAAGTCGGTGCAGTTTCCGCTGCTGCGCGAGCTGCTCGGCGGCTACGAGGCGGCGCGTTATATCCACTTTTTCGCCATGTCGGCGCTGGTGGGCTTTGTAGCGATTCATTTGGTGATGGTAGCGCTGGTGCCCCGCACCTTGCTGGCCATGCTGCGCGGGCGTTAAGGAGATGACAATGAAAACGGATAAGCCCTCTATCACGGTGAGTGAAGGCCTGGCGATCGTCAAAGAGGCGCAGCGGCTGTTGGCATCTTCGTCGCGCCGCCGCTTTTTGCGCAATGGGCTGACGCTGGGCGGCATCGCGATGCTCACCGGCTGTGATCTCGGCGGCAACGCCAACGTCGAGCAGGCGCTAAGCCGCATTTCAGGCTTCAACGATCGGGTGCAGGGTTGGCTGTTCAACGCTGACCATCTGGCGCCGGTGTACCCGGAATCGATGATCACCCGACCCTTTCCGTTCAACGCCTTTTACGGCGAAGAAGATGCGCCGGAGATCAACGGCGACGACTACCGCTTGGAAGTGAGCGGGCTGGTGCTGGATAAACGCCACTGGACCTTGCCGCAGCTGCATCGCATGGCGCAGATAGAGCAGGTGACGCGCCATATCTGCGTCGAAGGCTGGAGCGCCATCGGCAAGTGGGGCGGGGTGCCGTTCGCGGCGTTTCTCAAGGCGATAGGTGCGGATCTGAGCGCCCGCTACGTCGGCTTTAAATGCGCCGACGACTACTACACCAGCATCGATATGGCCACCGCGCTGCATCCGCAGACCATTATGGCGCTGACCTACGATGGCCGGATCCTGCCGCGCAAATACGGCTATCCGATGAAGCTGCGCATGCCGACCAAGCTCGGCTACAAGAACCCGAAACACATTCAGGTCATCGAGGTCACCAACCGCTTCCCCGGCGGCTATTGGGAAGACCAAGGCTACAACTGGTTTGGCGGCAGCTGAAGGCGGCCGCGAATCACCCCGGCGCCCCAGGCGTCTTTGATATGAAAGAAGGAAATACCATGAAAAAGTTATTCGCAATGATGATGTGCAGCACGTTGATGTTGGGCGTAGCCGGTGCCAATGCCGCAGATAGCATGGGCAAGGACGCGATGAGGAAGGACGGCATGAGCCAGATGTCGCACGACGGCATGAAAAAGGACGCCATGAAGAAAGACTGCATGGGCAAGGATTGCATGAAGAAGGATCGCATGGGCAAAGACGCGATGAAAAAGGACGGCATGAAGAAGAATGAAATGACAAAGGATGCGATGGGGCAGTAATAAAAAAGGCGCAGTTGTTTAAACTGCGCCTTTCGGCCGTGCCTGCGCCGGTTACATATCCGGGAAGGTCAGGGTGTTGCCCGGCGCTTCGCGATGGATATGCAGGAAGTTCAGGTGTTTCTCGTACTGGTCGAGAATGTCGCCAATCACCTGCTCTTTGCTGTAGTCCATCAGGTCGTTGCCTTGGGTGCCTTCCATCAGGAAGGTTTCCAGCCGGTAGTAGTGCGATTTGCCGGAACGGGCGCGGTAGGTGAAGCCCGGCACCGAGTAACGCATCGGCCAGATCTGGTAGATAAAGTTCTGTTCCTCGCCCAACCGCACCAGCAGTTCCAGGTGGTTCAGGCGTTCATCCTCAGCCGGCGGCACTTCGCTGAATTCCACTTTAGCGCCGCGCAGCTCCAGCTCGCGCGCCACGTCCTGCATCGCCGGGCGGCACACTTTATCCAGCATCTTCTGCGTATATTGCGTGCCCGGGTAGTTCATCACCCGCGACAGGCGCTGTTTCCAGTTCAGCACGTCGTGGCTGGAAACCGGCATCGGCGCCGAGGTGTTCAGCGCGCTGGCCTTGCGGTAGTCCTCGACCCGCAGCGATTTGTACAGCCCGGCCATCACGAAAAAGATCACGAAGCTGAACGGCAGGCCCATGATCACCGTGGTTTTCTGCAGCGCGGGCACGCCGTCGGTCATCAGCATGCCGATGGTCAGCAGGCCGATAGCCACCGACCAGAAAATCCGCAGCCAGTTCGGTGCATCATTATTGATGTCGGCCAGGCGCGAGGTGAAGTTGCCCAATACCAGCGAGCCGGAGTCCGCCGAGGTGACGTAGAACAGCAGGCCGGTGATGGTGGCCACCGAGGCGCTGAAGGTGAAGCCCGGGTACTGCGCCAGCAGGCTGTAGAAGCCGCGTTCCGGGAACTGCATCACTTCCTGGGCGAATTCGGCGTTGCCGTGAATGATCTGGTACAGCGCGCTGTTGCCGAAGATAGACAGCCACAGCAGGGTGAACACGAACGGAATGATCAGCGTGCCGACCACGAACTGGCGTATGGTGCGCCCGCGCGAGATGCGCGCCAGGAACAGGCCGACAAACGGCGACCACGCCACCCACCAGGCCCAGAAGAACAGGGTCCAGTTGTTCATCCACTCCACCGGACGATCGAAGGCGAAGCTGTTGAGCGTCATGCCCATAAAGCGGTTGACGTAATCGCCGACGTTGAGCACCAGGGCGTTCAGCAGGAACTCGGTGTCGCCGAAGAACAGCACGAACAGGATCAGCCCCAGCGCCAGCAGCACGTTCAGCTCGGACAGGATGCGGATGCCTTTATTGACGCCGGAGGTGACCGAGATGGTGGCCATGATCACCGACAGCAGGATCAGCGAGCCTTGCACCGTCAGGTTTTCCGGCAACTGGAACAGCACCTTCAGGCCGTAATTCAGCTGCACCACGCCGATGCCCAGGGTGGTGGCGATGCCGAAGATGGTGCCGAGCACCGCGGCGATGTCCACGCTGTGGCCGATCGGCCCGTTGATGCGCTTGCCGAAGATCGGGTACAGCGCCGAGCGGATGGTCAGCGGCAGATTATAGCGGTAGCTGAAATAGCCGAGGGCGATGCCCATCAGCGCGTACATCGACCAGCCGGTCAGGCCGTAGTGGAACAGCGTCCACACCATCGCCTGGCGTGCGGCCTCCAACGTTTGCGCGTCGCCTTCCGGCGGCATCATGTACTGGGTCACCGGTTCGGCGACCGAGAAGAACATCAGGTCGATGCCGATGCCGGCGGCGAACAGCATCGCCGCCCAGCTCATCAGACTGAACTCCGGTTTGGATTGCTCAGGCCCGAGCTTGATGGAGCCGAAGCGCGAAGCGGCGATAAACACCACGAACACGATGTACAGGGTGGCGGCCAGCAGGTAGTACCAACCGAAGGTGGTCGACACCCAGTTCAGGGTGCGGGTGATCCAGCGCCCGGAGAAGTCGGTGAAAAAGATGGTCATCAGCGAGAAGGCCAGGATCAGCCCCGCCGAGGTGAAGAAAACCACAGGGTTGAGGCGATCCTGCTGCGGTTTTGAGGAGGTTTCGCGTGTTGTCATCGTCATCCTCTGATCTGAGTAAAATCGTGCCCACAACGCATCCTGAACGACGCACTGGCGTCGCCCGGAAAACGTGCGAATAAAGGCTGCGGCAATCGCTATTCTGCTTGCCAAATATTGCCGCTTTGCCTGTTAACGAAACGAAAATTTGTTTCGTGGTGGGAACCGCTTACAGCCACTGATTTTGGTCAGATTCGTTATTTACCTCACAAAAATCAGCCAGTTCCACAACCGAAAAGTACATATTTGTAACCAAGCGGTAATAAAATATATGCAATTTTTATTGAACGTTCAATCAAAAAAAAGTTTAATAGTGCTTATGAAGACCTGATTCAGCAGGTGGAACGGCGGTGAAATCCACCCGATGAGATAAGGCCGATGTCGGTTTTGTGAGAGTCGAATTATGCCAAAGGTAGGGATGCAGCCAATCAGAAGGCAGCAGTTGATTGATGCCACGCTGGCCGCAGTAAATGAAGTGGGAATGCATGACGCCACCATCGCGCAGATAGCGCGGCGGGCGGGCGTTTCAAACGGCATCATCAGCCATTATTTCAAGGACAAGAACGGCCTGCTGGAAGCCACGATGCGCTATTTGATCAGCCATCTGGGCGAGGCGGTGCGGCTGCGCTTACGGGCGCTGCAGGACAACAGCCCGGCGTCGCGGCTGCAGGCGATCGTCGCCGGCAACTTTGACGACAGCCAGATCAACAGCGCGGCGATGAAAACCTGGCTGGCCTTTTGGGCCAGCAGCCTGCATCAGCCGCAGCTTAACCGGCTGCAGCAGGTGAACGGCCGCCGGTTGTATTCCAACCTGTGCGCCGAGTTCCGCCGCGTCTTGCCGCATCCGCAGGCGCGGTTGGCGGCCAAAGGGCTGGCGGCATTGATCGACGGCCTGTGGCTGCGCAGCGCGCTGCGCGGTTCGGCGTTTAACCAGGCGCAGGCGATTGCGCTCACTACCGACTACATTCAGTTTCAACTCCGGGGGCAGACGCCACCCTGAGGACAACCCAAGGAGATCTTATGTCCCGTTTTGGCTTGCAGAAGCTCTATATCAATGGCGCTTATGTAGACAGTACCGATGGAAAAACTTTCAACGCGGTGAACCCGGCGAATGGCGAAGTGCTTGCCGAAGTTCAGTCCGCCAGCGCTGAAGACGTCAACCGTGCGGTTGCCAGCGCGGCCAGCGGGCAGAAGGTCTGGGCGGCGATGACGGCGATGGAGCGTTCGCGCATCCTGCGCCGCGCGGTGGACATTCTGCGCGAGCGTAACGACGAGCTGGCGGCGCTGGAAACGCTGGATACCGGTAAGGCGATGTCGGAAACTACCGCGGTGGATATCGTCACCGGCGCCGACGTGCTGGAGTACTACGCCGGCCTGATCCCGGCCATCGAAGGCCAGCAGATCCCGCTGCGCGATACCTCTTTTGTCTATACCCGCCGCGAGCCGCTAGGCGTGGTGGCCGGTATCGGCGCCTGGAACTACCCGATTCAGATCGCACTGTGGAAGTCTGCGCCGGCGCTGGCGGCGGGCAACGCGATGATTTTCAAACCGAGCGAAGTCACGTCGCTGACGGCGCTCAAGCTGGCGGAAATCTACACCGAAGCCGGCCTGCCGGACGGCGTGTTCAACGTAGTGACCGGCAGCGGCGCGGAAGTAGGCCAGTACCTGACCGATCATCCGGGCATCGCCAAAGTCTCCTTCACCGGCGGAGTGAAAACCGGCAAGAAGGTGATGGCCAACGCGTCGGGCTCGACGCTGAAAGAAGTCACCATGGAATTGGGCGGCAAATCGCCGCTCATTATCTTCGACGACGCCGATCTGGATCGCGCCGCCGATATCGCCATGATGGCCAACTTCTACAGCTCTGGCCAGGTGTGCACCAACGGCACCCGCGTCTTCGTGCCAGCGGCGCTGCAGGCGCAATTTGAAGCGAAGATCCTCGAGCGCGTGAAGCGCATTCGCCTGGGCGATCCGACCGATCCGCAGACCAACTTCGGGCCGCTGGTCAGCTTCGCCCACATGGAGTCGGTGCTGCGCTTTATCGAAAGCGGCAAGAACAGCGGCGCGCGCCTGCTGTGCGGCGGTGAACGCGTGACCGAGGGCGACTTCGCCAAGGGCGCTTATGTGGCGCCAACGGTGTTCAGCGACTGCAGCGACGACATGGAAATCGTGCGCGAAGAGATCTTCGGGCCGGTGATGAGCATTCTCAGCTACCAAACCGAAGAGGAAGTGGTGCGCCGCGCCAACGACACCACCTTCGGCCTGGCCGCGGGCGTGGTGACCAAGGATCTGGCTCGCGCTCACCGGGTGATCCACCAGCTGGAAGCCGGCATTTGCTGGATCAACACCTGGGGCGAATCGGCGGCGGAAATGCCGGTGGGCGGCTACAAGCAGTCCGGCGTCGGCCGCGAGAACGGCCTGACCACGCTGGAACACTACACCCAGATCAAATCGGTGCAGGTCGAGCTGGGCGAATACGCCTCGGTGTTCTGATCTTCCCGTCGTCTTTCGAGCCGCAGCCGGGTTGGCTGCGGCCGACAATCCCCAGAGAGCCAAATACACCGCCTGTTGCGGATCCGCGCTTCGCGTTTTCGCATCGTGCAGGCCTATAAAGTAAGGAGATAATGAATGGAATTTGACTACATCATTATCGGTGCCGGTTCCGCCGGCAACGTGTTAGCCACCCGATTGACCGAAGACGCCGACGTCAGCGTGCTGCTGCTGGAAGCCGGCGGCCCGGATTACCGGATGGATTTTCGCACCCAAATGCCGGCCGCGCTGGCATTCCCGCTGCAGGGCCGCCGCTATAACTGGGCCTATGAGACCGATCCTGAGCCGCATATGAACAACCGCCGCATGGAGTGCGGCCGCGGCAAGGGCCTGGGCGGTTCTTCATTGATCAACGGCATGTGCTACATCCGCGGCAACGCGATGGACTTCGACAACTGGGCCAAGGCGCCGGGTCTGGAAGACTGGAGCTACCTCGATTGCCTGCCGTATTTCCGCAAGGCGGAAACGCGCGACATCGGCCCGAACGACTATCACGGCGGCGATGGCCCGGTCAGCGTCACCACGCCGAAAGCCGGCAATAACGAACTGTTCCACGCGATGGTGGAAGCCGGCGTGCAGGCGGGTTACCCGCGTACCGACGATCTCAACGGCTACCAGCAGGAAGGTTTCGGCCCGATGGACCGCACGGTGACGCCGAAGGGCCGCCGCGCCAGCACCGCGCGCGGTTATCTGGATCAGGCGCGTTCGCGCCCGAACCTGAAGATTGTCACCCATGCGCTGACCGATCACATCGTGTTCGACGGCAAGCGTGCGGTGGGCGTGAACTACCTGCAGGGCGACAGCAACCAGCTGACCTATGCCAAAGCGCGGAGCGAAGTGCTGCTGTGCGCCGGCGCCATCGCCTCGCCGCAAATTCTGCAGCGTTCGGGCGTCGGCCCGGCGGCGCTGCTGAAGAGCCTTGATATCGACGTGGTGCACGATCTGCCGGGCGTTGGCGAGAACCTGCAGGACCACCTGGAAATGTACCTGCAGTACGCCTGTAAAAAGCCGGTGTCGCTGTACCCGGCGCTGCAATGGTTCAACCAGCCGAAGATCGGCGCGGAATGGCTGTTCAACGGCACCGGCGTCGGCGCCAGCAACCAGTTCGAGGCCGGCGGTTTTATCCGCAGCCGCGAGGAGTTCGCCTGGCCGAACATTCAGTACCATTTCCTGCCGGTAGCGATTAACTACAACGGCAGCAACGCGGTGAAAGAGCACGGCTTCCAGGCGCACGTCGGCTCGATGCGTTCGCCGAGCCGCGGCCGGGTGCAGGTGAAATCGAAAGATCCGCGCCAGCATCCGAGCATTCTGTTTAACTACATGGCGACCGAGCAAGACTGGCAGGAGTTCCGCGACGCTATCCGCATCACGCGCGAGATTATGGCGCAGCCGGCGTTGGACGAATACCGCGGGCGCGAAATCAGCCCAGGGCCGGAGGTGCAGACCGACGAGCAGTTGGACGCCTTCGTGCGCGAGCACGCCGAAACCGCCTTCCACCCGTCCTGCTCATGCAAAATGGGTGAAGACGAGATGGCGGTGGTCGACGGCCAGGGCCGGGTGCACGGTATGGAAGGGCTGCGGGTGGTGGATGCGTCCATCATGCCGCTGATCATTACCGGCAACCTGAACGCCACCACCATCATGATTGCCGAGAAGATCGCCGATCGCATTCGCCAGCGCGCGCCGCTGCCGCGCAGCGCCGCCGACTACTACGTGGCCGGCGACGCGCCGGTGCGCAAGCAGTAACCGACATGCCCTCTCGCCGATGAGGGGGAGGGCCGCCGTAGCAAGCAACCCCTCTCCATATGCTCTTCCCCAAGGCGAGGGGGCAACTCTCTTTTATCCCTTATCCCCTCATGCCGCCGGCAGCGAGATCGCCTGATCGAAACTGTTTGGCGTCGCCATGCGCCACATGCGGGCGTAAAAGTCGCTTTTAATCTCCTTTTGCAGCAGCGCGCCGGGTTCCAGGTAATAGTAGATATCGGCATAGACCTTGATTTCGGTCGGCGTGATGCGGCGCAGCATATGGTGCGAGGTCAGCTGTTCCGGGCGGCTGACGCCGGCCGCCGCCAGCATTTCCGCCAGCGCTTTTACCGTATTCTGGTGGAAGTGGTAAACGCGCTCGGCCTTGTTCGGCACCACCAGCGCTTTTTGCCGCAGCGGGTCCTGCGTGGCGACGCCGGTAGGGCAGTGGTTGGTGTGGCAGCTTTGCGACTGAATACAGCCGACGGCGAACATAAAGCCGCGCGCCGAGTTCACCCAGTCGGCGCCCAGCACCAGCACGCTGGCGATGTCGAAGGCGCTGATGATCTTGCCGCTGGCGCCGATCTTGATCTGGTCGCGCAGCCCACAGCCCACCAGGGTGTTATGCACGAACAACAGCCCTTCGCGCAGCGGCATGCCCATATAGTTGGATAGCTCGAGCGGTGCGGCGCCGGTGCCGCCTTCCTTGCCGTCCACCACGATGAAGTCCGGCAGGATGTGGGTGTGCAGCATCGCCTTGACGATGGCGACAAACTCCCAGGGATGGCCGATACACAGCTTGAAGCCAATGGGTTTGCCGCCGGAAAGCTCACGCAGCTGCTGAATGAAATGCATCATTTCCACCGGCGTGGTGAAAGCGCTGTGCGAGGCCGGAGAAATACAGTCTTCCCCCTGCGGCACGCCGCGGGTCGCAGCGATTTCCGCATCCACCTTCTTCGCCGGCAATATGCCGCCGTGGCCGGGTTTGGCGCCCTGGCTGAGTTTTATCTCGATCATCTTCACCTGCGGGCTGCGCGCCTGATCGGCAAAGCGCCGGGGATCGAAATGGCCGTCGGCGGTGCGGCAGCCGAAATAGCCGCTGCCCAGCTCCCAAACCAGATCGCCGCCGTTTTCACGGTGATAGCGGCTGATGCTGCCTTCGCCGGTGTCGTGGTAGAAGTTGCCCTTCGCCGCCCCGAGGTTGAGGGCGCGGATGGCGTTGGCGGACAGCGCGCCGAAGCTCATGGCAGAAATATTGAATATCGACGCGGAGTAGGGTTGGGTACAGGCAGGGCCGCCAATGGCGATGCGAAAGCTGGTGGGATCGGATACCTCGACCGGGCGCATGGAATGGCCGATGCATTCATAGCCGGTTTGATATACGTCCAGCAGGGTGCCGAAGGGTTTGTCGCCCATCTCGTTTTTGGCGCGGCGGTAGACCAGCGTGCGTTGGGTGCGCGAAAACGGGATCTGCTCATTGTCCTGCTCCAGGAAATACTGCCGCAGCTCCGGGCGGATAAATTCAAAGAAGAAGCGCAGGCGGCCAATGATGGGGTAGTTGCGGCAAATCGCATGGCGTTGCTGGGTAAGATCGTAAATGCCCAGCGCCACCAGGCTGCCAAAGGCGAGGGCCGGCAGCCAAAACCAGGGGTGGTCTAACATCAGCGCCAGGAAAAACAGGGTAAGCAGAATGCTCAACGCAAAACAGGTGTAACGGCTGAATAAGGATGACTTCATAACATCTCCTGATGTTTTTTTTGATCCAGACGACATGACTCACGGGAAATTCCTGAGCAGATCTTAATCAATGGACGAGGAGTGTTATGTAGCTGTTGCTGCTATGTCGCTTATTGTTACATTAATTTAACCTGGCGACGGCGGAAGGTTGCCGCGCGGCATGCCGCGCAACAATCTGGAAGGGTTACTTGCCGGCGACGAAGATGGTGCTCATGCTGCGCAGCCGCAGCTTCTTCATCGCGCTGTATTTCTGCGAAAAGATGGTTTTGGGGTGCGTGCCGCGCTTTTCCGCGATGTGCAGCAGGCTGTCGCCGCGCAGCAGGTTAAAAATAACGTCGCTTTCCGCCGGGCTGAGTTCGCGGGTTTTTTGCACTTTGATCCCGCCAGGCTCTTTGCTTTCCAGCAAATTCTGTATTTTTTCCTGCAGCGAATAAAGCGGGATACGGGTAGACACCAACTCAACGGAGATACCCAGTATCGACAGCAGTTTCACTACGCGCTCATCATCATAGAACACCAGAATGCGCGTCTTGGTGTTGTACTGCTGGTGCAGGGACACCAGGCTTTCAATCACGTTGACACTCTGCTCCAGATTTTGCGAAGTGAAGATCAGCGCGATATCGTGCTTGATGATTTTTTCCGCTTTGGCGCCGCCATGCATAAAGTCGGAAAAGAGCCGGATATCGTAAGGGCCGTAGTGTTTTTTCAACAGCACTGAAAGGCCGACATAGCTGTACTTACACTCACTAATCACCAGAACATTGTTTTTAGACATAATGGCAAACACCATACTGAGTTAAAAGTATTTGGCTGCGAGAAGTGAGTTCAAATCCATAATGCTGGATTCCTTCCACAGCTTTCCCTGCAGTGCGTAATATGGCATTTCGTCTAGCCATTTTTTATGTTCGGGAGTTTCAACTCCTTCGATGATTACCTTGTAATGATTAAGGTAAAAAAAGCGCAGCAAAGCGCGCATCAAACCCGCTCCGCCGGACTTCTTCATAAAGTCCCACAGCAGAAAACGGTCGAGCTTAACGAAGCGGAACTGGCTGTTATACAAGGCGGAAAAACCGGCATAACCAGAACCAAAATCATCGAGCCAAAATGAATAACTATTCAATGAAGGATCGCGATGAACGCGATCCTTCACCAGCCGGGTTGAATTTTCGCTGATTTCAAAATGAATACAGCGCATGGCGTTAATTCTTTCGGCAAAACGGCTATTGGCCAATGATTGCAAAGAATAATCATCCACATTCAGGGTGGCGATCACCTGATTTTCATAAAACCAGTGTTTATATTTATCAATCAGATTTACCTGATCCAACAAAATCCCAATGCGGGTTTCGCTATCGGCATGGCGAAAAAACTGTTCAGGAGAGAAATGCGCGTATTCACTATTAAACGTGAAGCGGGACAGGCATTCAACAGCCAGCAATTGCCCGTTTTTGGCGAACATCGGCTGAAAAACATAATTAATGCCGTTATTTTTCTCTCTGAAAGAACCGCTCATGTCCCAATCCTTGGGTCTATGGATAACCCGTTGATTTTAAGTTAAAAAAAGAAACGCACTCCGTTGTTTATTGGTAAATTTCTTATTTTACTGCGTTCAACAGACTCGGCGCTTCCAGACAGGCAAACGGCGTCGTTTTTGGCGGCATCAACGTGCTTCAAGTTGTTTCAAAATGTAAATATAAAGAACAATATCCTGCTTTTCACCGCTTATGGCAAACTGATGAACTCTTAAGCTTTCTATAGCACAGATTATGCCCATTGGTTTGAATCGTCAATATCGATAGATGGGTATTGACCGATAGTTTTTTCCTATCAAGACTGCTTGCGTGAATGTTTTAAACTATTTACCACTAGGAATAATCTTGGATTATATTGCGCCCCGCAGTGGATTCATCGAAGCAACATTCCTTTTCAGCAAGGAGTGCTATCGCTGAATGTATGCTCAGTGTCGGCGTATATATAGGCGCTATATATATTAGCCCGTCACTGAATCGATTATTTTATTGTTCTATGGAGCTGGAAATGAAAAAAGTATTATTGCCTTTGGCCGCGCTGGTATTGTCCGTAACTGCTTCCAACGCAATGGCTGCAAATGGCACCGTTAAATTCACCGGTGAAATCAAACAGTCTACCTGCCAGGTGACTAGCGATACTCAAAATAAAGAAGTTTACCTGGGCACTTACCCAACTTCTACTTTCCAAAACGTCGGTGACAAATCAGCTTCTAAAGCTTTCCAGATCTCCCTGGAAAAATGTGATGCCGGCGATTACAGCCTGCGTTTCGACGGTAACACCGTTGCCGGCAACCCAGACCTGCTGTCCGTAAGCAACGTAGGTGGCACTGGCGCTGCGGCTACCGGCGTGGGCATCGAAATCACCGACAACAACGGCAAGCCTTTCGCTATCGGCGATGGCACCAACATCAATGACGACGTCGCGAAAGTGAGCGTTGCCGCAGACGGTAAAGCGACCTTCAACCTGCAGGCTCGTTACCGTTCATTCGCTGGCGTGACCGCGGGTCTGGCTAACGCCACCAGCCCGTTCACCATCGAATACAAGTAATTGATCTTTTAGGACACCAATGGCCAAGGATGGCCCGTAGAGGAATCCGATGAAAAAGTTCTTTGTTGCTCTGTTGATGCTCGGCACTTTTAGCAGCCACGCCGGGATCCAGGTAGATGCCACCCGCGTGATCTATAAAGGTACTGATAAATCCGCCTCGCTGCCGATTCATAACGACGCCGCCGAAGCCTATATGGTGCAAACCTGGCTGGATACCGGCGACAGAAATCAGGTGCCGAAGAATCTGCCTGTCGTAGTGGTTCCACCGATTTTGAAGCTGGACGCCACTAAAACCGCCATTTTGCGTTTCATCTATTCCGGCAACGGTTTCCCGCAGGATAAGGAAACGCTGCTGTGGATCAACGTGCAGGAAATTCCGCCGGCGCCGAAGCAGGAAAACGTGCTGCAGGTTGCGGTACGCACCCGAATCAAACTTTTTTACCGACCGGTGGCGTTGAAAACGACGCTGGAAGAGCAAGTGCAAAAATTGCGTTGGCAGCGTGAAGGCTCACGTCTGCAGGTGATTAACGATGGCCCGCTGCACATTACCTTTGGGGCGCTGCATTTGAAAAACAGCGCGGGCAAGAGCGTGGATGTGGACGCCAACATGGTGAATCCGGGCGATCGCCTGTCGATCAACATTCCTGCGGGCGTTAGCGTTAATAACAAGATTTCTTTTAGTTATATCAATGATTTTGGCGGTAGAACGGAAGTCAAGGACGTTCCGGTACAATAAGAGAGACAGGGAATGGCAAATCAACGAAAGGTGGCATGCGCAACGACACGGCTGACGCAGCTGATCCGGATTGCAATCATTGCCGCCGGCGCGCCGATGCTTTGGAGCGAAGCGGCGCTGGCAGAATTTAACATGTCGTTTGTTCACGGCAATGAAAACCTGAGCAATGCCGAAGCCGTTGCTCAGGGCGATGCTTTGCAACCGGGCGTTTACCCTTTTGATATCTACGTCAACCTGAACCAGGTCGACCATAAGGATGTTACTTTTCGTCAGGTAAAAGGGCAGGTTGCGTCTCAACCCTGCCTGAAACTCGAAGACCTGCAGAACTACGGCATTAAGCTGCCGGAAAATTTGCCGGCAGGCAGCTGCGTGGATTTGGCGGCGCTGGTGGAAGGCGCTACCGTCAGCTACGACGCCGCAGTGCAGCAGATAGCTATCTCCGTGCCGCAAAATATGATGGATCTGAGCGCGGTAGGCGCAATTCCGGCCAGCATGTATGACAAGGGCATCAATGCGCTGTTCGCCAACTATACCTTTAACTACAACAAAAACAGCTATCGCAGCAACGACGCGGATGACAGCGAATACGCCTTTCTGGCGCTGAACAGCGGCCTCAACCTGGGCAGATGGCGCCTGCGCAATAACTCTACGTTGGATAAACAGAGCGGCAGCAGCAGCAACTGGACTAACGTTTCCTCTTGGGCCGAAACCGATATTGCGCCATGGCGCAGCCGTATGATCATCGGCCAGGCCAGCACCAACAATAACGTGTTCGGCGCCTTCCAATTCCGTGGGGTGCAACTCTCCAGCGTCGACGACATGCTGCCGGACAGCCTGCGCGGTTATGCGCCGGTGGTCCGTGGCGTGGCGGCGACCAACGCCCGCGTGGAGATCCGCCAGAACGGCTACGTTATTTACAGCACCAACGTCGCGCCGGGCCCTTTCGAGATCCATGACGTTTACCCGCATACCAACAACGGTGATCTTATCGTCACCGTCAATGAAGCTGACGGCTCACATAAGACCTTCAGCGTGGCTTACTCTTCCGTGGCGAACATGCTGCGCGAAGGCATTTGGAACTTCCAGCTGACGGCCGGTAAGTATCACAACGGCAACGGCGGCTACCAGCCAAACCTGATCCAGGGCACGCTGGCGCGCGGCATGAACTATGGCCTGACGCCGTTCGGCGGGGTGGTGATGGCTGAGCACTATCGCTCGGCCGCCTTGGGGGTCGGTAAAAGTCTCGGCTCTTGGGGCGCGGTGTCGGTGGATGGGTCTGTTTCAGACACCGAACTGGCGAACGGCGATCGCAAGCAGGGCCAGAGTTTCCGTTTTCTGTACTCCAAGTCGCTTAACCAGATGGGCACCAACTTCCAGTTGGCGGGTTACCGCTATGCCACCTCCGGCTATTACGATCTCAGCGACGCGGTCGCAGAACGCAACCGCTGGCGCAACGGCGTTTACGCCAATGATTATTGGGATCCGAACGATCTGCAACCCGGCCAGCCTTCCTGGAGCAACAACCAGAAACGCACCCGTTATACCGAGCGCTACGGCAACAAGCGTGAGCGCGTCGAGCTGTCGCTCAGCCAGCAGCTGTGGGCGGGTGCCAGCCTGTACGCCAACGTCAGCCACCAGAACTACTGGGGAGTGTCCGGCAACGATCGCACCATTCAGCTGGGCTATAACGACGGCTTCAAGCGCATTTCATACGGCGTCTATGTGCAGGATACGCGCGGGCAATACGGTTATTCCGATCGCAGCGTCAACCTTACCGTGTCGATCCCGCTGGATTGGGGGCAGAACAACAACTCCACCACCGCCAACTTTAGCGCGGCGCACAGCAAGCAGAGCGGCGACAGCTACTCGACCGGCATCAGCGGCACCATGCTGGACGATCGCCGCATGAACTACTCGGTGTCTACCGGGCATACGCAGTCTTCGGGCCAGAGCAGCAACCTGAACCTCGGCTACAGCAGCAGCATCGGCAACATCGATGGCAGCTATGCGTACAGCAATAAATATCGTCAGGCCGGGCTTGGCCTGTCCGGCGGCCTGCTGGTTCACTCCGGCGGCGCGACGCTGACGCAGCCGTTGCAGAACACCATCTTGCTGGTGGAAGCCAAAGACGCCAAAGGCGTGCGGCTGGAGAACCAGCCGGGCGTGACGATCGACCGCTTTGGTTACGCGGTAGTGCCATCGGCCAACCCGTATCGCTACAACTACGTTGCGTTGCGCACCGAGGACTTCGGGCCAGGGCTGGACGTGCCAATCGCCAGCAAGCAGGTGGTGCCGACGGAAAAATCGGTGGTGAAGGTCACCTTCGATACCTTTAAAGGGGTCAGCCTGTTGATTCATGCGCGAATGGGCGACAACGATTACCCGGCCATCGGCGCCGGCGTCTTCAACGAAGACGGCCGCAACAGCGGCACCGTGGGGCTGAACGGCGATGCCTATGTCTCCGGCGTTAAACCGGGTGAAAAATTGACGATTAAGTGGGGCCCGAACGCCAGCCAGCAATGCGTACTGCCAATCCCGGCCAGTGTGGGTAACCAACAAACCGGTATGGGATATCAGGAACTGACTCTGCAATGCCAAAAACTCTAAGGTGCACCATGAAATTGAACACATTCGGACGTAATACGCTTCTGTCGGTTTTGGGCCTGGCGGCATTGGCGATGGCGCAGCAGGCGGCGGCGATGCAGTGCCGCTTCGGCAACTCGACGGGCTCCAAAAATCCGACCGGCAGCGTAACCCAGGATATCGACGTTGGGCGGCCAATCGTGCTGGCCGCCAGCGATTTCGTGAAGGGCAATCTGATCTGGCGCTCGCAGGATTTTACTTCCACCTTTACCTGCTGGGATACCGATAACCACCCGCAGGGGGAACACGCCTACATTTATTGGAACCCGCAGAATTCTTTCGGCGCGCTGGATAAATCACTGGAAATCGGCGTGTCGATCAATGGCCGCGATTATGATGCGATCAACCTGAAGCAAAGCTCCAACCGGCCGACCGGCCCCGATCTCGGGCCGGGCACCAAACCGGGGAGCAACAGAAGGAAGGCCGATCCCCAGGCGGTTACCGCCAGCTATTCGGTGTATATCAAAGCGACCGGCGTGAAGCCGCCGGCCGGCAACTTCCCGCCTTTGGCGCGTGCGTCGTTGTTCCAGATCGACGGCGAACTGGGCCTGAACAAAACCAAAGACAGCAACTTCAACGCCTATATCAAAGGCCTGGACAAGATCCGCGTAATTCAGTGCAACCCGCAGATCACCGTGCTGGCCAACAACGGCGCCAGCGTCGACTTCGGCGTGTTGAGCACCACCAGCGCCAAAACCGGCACCGTCGCCAAGCAGGTGCCGTTTGATATCAAAGCCAGCCTGACCGGCGGCGAATGCGCGGGGCAATCGCTGCAGGCCAGCTTCAGCAGCACCAACGCCGATCCGTCGGATAACACGCAGATCCTGCCCACCACCAAACCGGGTGTGGCGATCTTCCTGACTCAACAGCGTGATACCAACAAGACGCCTATCAAACTGCAGAGCAACGTGGACTTCGGCGGAGTGCTGCAGGACAAGCAGAATGAAGTGAAGGAGACCTTCATCGCCAATTTGAAATGGTTGACCAACAGCCCGACGCCGGGGGTATTCAACGCCACGGCCAACGTTGACGTCACCTTCAAATAGCCTGGGGGCGGCAATAAAAAAGGGTTCAGCTTAGCGGCTGAACCCTTTTTTTATCCCGCTGGCCCGCCTAACGCAGGCCCATCCAGCTGGTGCAAACGCCCTCTGCGGGGTTGCCCGCATACCACCGTTGCCAGCCGGACGACGGCTGAGGGTGCGGCGCTATCGGCTGCGGGCGGATTTCCGCCACGTCCCAACGGGTGGTGCGGCGATACACCGCCGGCGTTTTACCGAACTGCTTCTTGAAGGCGCGCGAAAACGACGGCTGCGAATCAAAATGGTATTGCAGCGCGATATCGAGGATCGGGCGAGGGGTGGCGCGCAGCGCCTGCGCGGCTTGCGTCAGGCGGCGCTCGCGAATATAGCTGCCCAACGCATGGCCGGTGGTGCTGCGGAACATGCGCTGTAAATGCCACTTGGAGTAGCCTGACTTGGCCGCCACGTTGTCGAGCAACAGCGGTTGGTCCAGATGATTTTCAATCCAGTCCAGTAAATCGTGAATGATATTGACGCGATCCATTATTTAAATTCTCCCGCAGAAACGACATTCAGTCACAGAGACTCAGAGTAATTATCCAAGAATATGCTTTGATAATAGGCGGTGAGATGAGGTTGCGCAAGTGTTAACCAGGGGAAAAAAGGGCACTAAAAATGCTCTGGTTAGGGTAGGGGTATAAAAAAAGGCCGCACGAAGCGGCCTTTTCAGCAGGAAATGAACGGAAAATCAGTTGGTTTCCGGCTTCACTTCGATATAGTTCAGACCCAGCACGCTGCTGGTGTAGCCGCGGATCTTGTTGGTCATTTCAATGTCGCCGTTCAGCTTGTGGCCGTAGGACGGGATGATCTCTTTCAGCTTGCTCTGCCATTCCGGCGTCGCCACTTTATCTTTGAACACTTTTTCCATCAGATGCAGCATGATCGGCGCGGCAGTTGATGCGCCCGGCGAGGCGCCCAGCAGGGCGGCGATGCTGCCGTCTTCAGAGCTGACGACTTCGGTGCCGAACTGCAGCACGCCGCCTTTGTCAGCGTCTTTCTTGATGATTTGCACGCGCTGGCCGGCGGTCCACAGCTTCCAGTCTTCTTTTTTGGCCTGCGGGAAATACTCTTGCAGCGCGGCGAAGCGATCGTCGTCGTTCATCATCAGCTGGCCCACCAGGTATTTCACCAGGTCGAAGTTATCCAGGCCAACGTGGGTCATCGGCATCAGGTTCGAGGTGCTCAGGGAGTGCAACAGATCGAACAGCGAGCCGTTCTTCAGGAACTTGCTGGAGAAGGTGGCGAAAGGTCCGAACAGCAGCACGCGCTTGCCGTCCAGCATGCGGGTATCCAGGTGCGGCACCGACATTGGCGGCGAGCCTACGCTGGCCAGGCCATAGACTTTGGCCAGGTGCTGGTTGGCCACTTCCGGATTGGTGGTGACCAGGAACTGGCCGCCGACCGGGAAGCCGCCGTAGCCGTCCGCTTCAGGAATGCCGGATTTTTGCAGCAGCGTCAGGGAAGCGCCGCCCGCGCCGATGAACACGAACTTGGCGTTAACGGTGGTTTCTTTGCCGTCGCGGTTCAGATCGGCAACGGTTACGCTCCAGGTGTTGTCGGCGTTGCGCTTGATGTCGCGCACTTCGTGGCCCAGGCTCAGCTTGAACTTGTCGCTCTGGCTCAGCGCGCCGACCAGCTGGTGAGTGATCACGCCAAAGTTGACGTCGGTGCCCAGCGGCATGCGGGTGGCGGCGATTTTCTGCGCCGGATCGCGGCCGTTCATCACCAGCGGCGCCCACTGCTTGATCTGATTGGCGTCTTCGGAGTATTCCATGCCGCGGAACAGGGTGCTGTGCTGCAGCGCCGCATAGCGTTTGCGCAGGAAGTTGACGTTGTCGTCACCCCAAACAAAGCTCATGTGCGGCACGCTGTTGATGAAGGATTTAGGATCTTTCAGGACGTCATTTTTCACCTGATAAGACCAGAATTGACGGGAGATTTCGAAAGACTCGTTAACCACTACCGCCTTGCTGATGTCGATGCTGCCATCAGCTTTTTCCGGGGTGTAGTTCATTTCGCTGAAGGCGGAGTGGCCGGTGCCGGCGTTGTTCCAGCCGTTGGAACTCTCTTCCGCCACGCCATTCATGCGCTCAAACATGTCGATGGTCCAGGTCGGTTCCAGCTCATGCAGGTAGGTACCCAGGGTCGCGCTCATGATGCCGCCGCCGATCAAGACCACGTCAACGGTTTTATTCTCTTCCGCCGCAGCCTGTTGCGAAACGCCAAACAGGTTCAGACAGAAGATCATAACGAGTAATTTTCTCATTTAATCAAATCTCTTGTGTGTAAATTCTAGTCATTTGCAGGTGAAAGAATTTATCGGGAGTTACCCTGGTAAAGTAATAAGTAGAGCCGAGTGCACGGCGGCAGCCGAGATGCGTGATAATGCCTTTTTGTTAATAGGGTTTTTAACGAAAAGTGAACTATTACAGCCTGCCTGGGTACAAATTGTTCGGCTCAGGTTACTGACGGGGTATTATTGTTTGCAATAATGTTAAAAACTACTTTTGTAACTAAAAAAATCAAATAAAGCGGGAGATATTAAAAATTATTGTGGGAGAAATACGCGTACTGATTATATGGAGGATATAACCGGGATATTAATGAGGTTTAATTGGCCGGGAAATCAGGATTATTTCGCTATCACACAATAATTGCGGATAAATTGCAACGTCGGCCGGTAACAAAAAGAAAATAACCTCCTCCCAGGCGGGGAGGAGGTGAGGTTTACGGGGTTATTTGATGCCCATTGCGTCACGCATGGTGAAGAACAGATCGGTCTGGTCGGTCAGGCCCACCACGTTGGCGGCGTGCGGGCCGTAGGCCGCGACCCGCAGTTGGGTGCCGGTGTGCCCCTGGGAGCCTTCTTCCGAGTTGCCGTAGCTGATGGTCATCGGCGCGCCGTCTTTGGTGGTCAGCGTTTGGGTCAGGCCCGGCGCCTTGGCGTCCGCGGCGATTATCTGGCTGGAGTGGGCGTGATCGGCGGTGACGATCACCAGGGTGTTGCCGTCGGCGCGGGCGAAGGCCAGCGCTTTTTGCACCGCTTCGTCCAGATCGACGGTTTCGCCGAACTGGCCGCACGGGTTGGCTTCATGGTCCTGCTTATCGATCGACGCGCCTTCCACCTGCAGGAAGAAGCCGTTCGGGTTGGTTTTCAGCAGATCGATGGCTTTTTCGGTCATGGCCGCCAGCGTCGGGGTGGCGGCGGTGCGCGCCGGGTTGTTCTCGCAGGTGACCGCCGGCTTATCGATATTGCCGTGGTAAGAGGCTTTCGGCCCCTGCCAGCGCACCGGCATATTGCCGTCGGCAAACAGCCCCAGCAGCGGTTTCTGCTGGTTGGCCAGCGTCACGGCCTGCAGGCCTTCGGCATCGCTGACCCACTGGTAGCCCTGCGCGGTAGCCTGCTCTTTCAGCGTTTTCCCCTGCCATTCACCGCTTTTCGCCTGCTGATTGAAGGATTTGGCTCCACCGCCCAGCGTCACGTCGGCGCGGGTTTTCAGCAGCTGTTCGGTGATCGAGCCGCGGCCGCCGTTTTCCAGCGCGTTGGCGGCGCATTTCTCGCTGGTTTCTTGCGGGCCATAGCATTTGCGTGAGGTCACGTGCGACACCTGCGCCGCCGGCGTGGCGTCCTGCAGTTCGGCGGTGGAGACGTTGCCGGTGGCCTTGCCTGCGGCCTTGGCAATTTCCAGCAGCGTAGGGTGATCTTTACCGTTCACATCCACCCCGAGCGCGCCGTTATAGGTTTTGACTCCGGTAGACCAGGCGGTGGCGGAAGCGGCGGAATCGGTGACGTAATCCGGTTTGTGGCTTTTCTTGTCCAGCGAGTAGTGGGTGTATTGGCCGGTCAGCGGCAGCGCGTCGATGCCTTTGAAATAGCCGCCGGCGCCTTCGGCATAGTTGCGCGCCGAGGTGATCTCGGAGTCACCCATGCCGTCGCCAATCAGTAAAATCACGTTTTTCACCGTTTTATCCGACAGCGAAGCCTTCAGCGCGGCGGTTTGATCGCCGGAGAGGCGGCGCGCGCCACCCGGTTCGACGATATTGCCGCGCGCCGCGCGATCGGTCAGCCCGGCACTATCGCTCTGGGCGTCATCGGCGATGGCGGAGGAGCACAGCAGAGCGGATAACACCGCGCCGGCAATCAGGGAAACAGCAGGTTGCATCGGGGAAACTCCTTGTCGTAATACAAATAACATCAAATTGTTACGCAAGGAGACTAGAGCAGGGTGATGACAGTTTTATGACGGTGAGAAAAGGGATAGCCCGGCGGCTATCCCGTTGATTATCAGGCCTCGCGCGCCGGGATATTCACGCCGCGCTGCACGGCGGGGCGCGCCAGGCCGCGTTCCAGCCATTGGCCAACGCGCGGGAAACTGTCGAACTCCACCACTTCGCGCGCTTCATAGAAACCGATCAGATTGCGCACCCAACCAAGCAGCGAGATATCGGCGATGGTGTATTCCTCGCCCATGATCCAGTCGCGCCCTTCGAGGCGGCTTTCCAGCACGCCCAGCAAACGTTTGGACTCATTCTTGTAGCGTTCCAGCGGCCGTTTGTCTTCATATTCGCGCCCGGCGAATCTGTGGAAGAAGCCGAGCTGGCCAAACATCGGGCCGACCGCCGCCATCTGGAAGAACACCCACTGGATGGTTTCATAGCGCCGGGCGGGATCCTGCGGCAGGAATTTGCCGCTCTTTTCCGCCAGGTACAGCAGGATGGCGCCGGATTCGAACAGCGCCAGCGGTTTGCCGCCCGGGCCGTCGGGATCGAGGATCGCCGGGATTTTGCCGTTCGGGTTCAGCGACAGGAACTCCGGCGTCCAGGTTTCGTTTTTGCCGATATCGACCAGGTGCGGCTCATAGGGCAGGCCGATCTCTTCCAGCATGATGGAAACCTTCACGCCGTTCGGCGTCGGCAGAGAGTACAGCTGCAGCCGCTCCGGATGCTGAGCGGGCCACAGTTTGGTGATTGGGAATTGGGTTTGATCGAGCATAAGGAGTCCTCGGATTGACGGTTTGCCTATTGAGTATTGCACCAAAGTTAACGCGTTGCGGGGTTAAACAGTGAGGTCAAAATGTGCTTTCAGCGCATTCTTGCCGGCGGCGGTGAGCTGCAGCTCGCGACTATCGAGCCGGCGTCTTATCCAGCCGCGTTCGATAAAAGCGTTAAGCATCGCTGCGCCAAGTGCGCCGCCGAGGTGAGCCCTGCGTTCGCTCCAGTCCAGGCAGCCGCAGGCAAAGCGCCGGCGAGACGGCGCCGGGGAACAATCGACGCCCAGCTGCGCCAGCGCGGCGGCTCCGACGGGGCTTAAGCGGTAGTCTTCATCGCCCGTCAGCCAGCCAAGCGCATGCAGGCGGTCGTGCAGTTTCACCGCCACCTCGCCGGCCATATGGTCGTAGCAGGTGCGGGCATATTGCAGCGCGGTCGGCGTACTGCTTTTAACCCTTGGGCACTCGACGCCGGCCAGCGCCATCAGCCCTTCCAGCGCGGTGGCCACCGGCTGCCCGGCCAGGCGGAAATAGCGATAACGCCCCTGTTTGACGCAGGCGATCAACCTCTGTTCCTGCAAGCGCGCCAGGTGCGCGCTGGCGGTGGAGGCGGCAACCTCCACTGCGGCGCTGAGTTCGGTGGCGGTATAGGCGCGGCCGTCCATCAGCAGGCACAGCATGCGCGCCCGGGTGCGATCGGCGATAGCGGCGGTCAGCGCCGCCAGGCGATCTTCAATATCGATGTCATTCATACTTCGAGATTAGACGAAGTATTGCCGCACAGCCAGCGTTAGCATGGGCCATATTTCATGACCGGAGCACCACATGATTGCCGTAATTTTCGAACTGCAGGCCGCCGACGGGCAGCGTGACACCTACCTTGAACTGGCGGCGGCGCTGAAACCGCTGCTGGCGGAGATCGACGGGTTTATTTCGATCGAGCGTTTCCAAAGCCTGGCCGATCCGCAGCGCCTGCTGTCGTTGTCATTCTGGCGTGACGAGGCGGCGGTGCAGCAGTGGCGCAACCTGGAGCAACACCGGGCCGCGCAGGCGCAGGGGCGCGGCGAAGTGCTGGCGCAGTACCGGCTGCGGGTGGCCGAGGTGGTACGGGACTATGGCCTGGATCGACGGGCGGAGGCGCCGCAGGACAGCCGGGGTTATCACGTCGGCGATTGACAGCGCCGCGGTGCCGGACACGATGAACGCGCCTGAAAACCGGCGCCGCAACGGTGCCGGCATGTTCATCAGAAGGGTTTGGTCGGCAGATATTTGCCGTCCAGGGTGATCACCGCGCGTTCGCCGCCGTCCGGATCCGCCACCTTCTTGATGTCCAGTTTGAAGTTGATGGCGCTGATGATGCCGTCGCCAAACTGTTCGTGCACCAGCGCTTTCAGCGTGGAGCCGTAGATCTGCACCATTTCGTAAAAGCGGTAAATGGTCGGATCGGTCGGCACCCCGCCGGGGATGCTGCCGCGCAGCGGAATGGTTTGCAGCAGGCGCACCGCGTCTTCGTCAAGATCCAGCTTCGCCGCTACGGCGCGGGCGGCCTGCTCCGGCAGCGGATGCTGGCCCAGCAGGGCGGCGGTGACGAACGCCAGGCTCAGCCCTGTACCCTGATTGATCGCCTCAAAGGTCAGGTTTTTACGGATCTTGGCGGCCATGATGGCGTCGGTGAGCGCCTCGCGCGGGGAGGCGTTGTGCAGTGACTGGGTCATAGATAGCTCCTTGATAGCATTAAAAACGGGCGGCGGCGGGGGTCGCCGTCACCTTGGGATGAGCGGCCAGCGGCACGAAGCGGCGGGTTGCGCCGTCCAGCGCCTCGATGCCGCCGCTGGCGATGTCGTAAACCCAGCCGTGCAGCGTCAGCCGGCCCTGATCAAGCGCCAGCGCCACGCTCGGGTGGGTTTTAAGATTGGTTAGTTGGGCAATGACGTTGTCGCGCACCATCGCATTGACCCGTTCGCCGTCAGAGGCATGTTGATAGGCCAGGTTGACCGCCCTGGCGGAATCGGCGTAGCGCAGCCAGCCGGCGACCGTCGGCATATGGTCCAGGCACTGGCAGGTGGCGATGGCGGTCATGGCGCCGCAGTCGGAGTGGCCGCAAATCACAATGTCCTCGACGCCCAGCGCCGCGACGGCGTATTCCACCGACGCCGATACGCCGCCGGGCTCGGGGCCAAAGGAGGGCACGATGTTGCCGGCGTTGCGGATCACGAACAGGTCGCCCGGTTCGCGCTGGGTGATCAGTTCCGGCACCAGCCGGCTGTCGGAACATGAGATAAACAGGGTGCGTGGGTTTTGGCGGGTAGCCAGCTTTTGGAACAGCGCGCTGCGCTCAACAAAGGCCTCGCGCTGAAACTTCAGAAATCCCTCTATCACCTCTTTCATACTTATCCCCTTTAGGATGGCCGTTAAGCGATGACGGCATGATGAACGCCTATAGCTATAGGATCCAAGACGCATTTATAATGAATCCTATAGGCATTGCTAATAGCTGAGGTTTTATGCTGCTGCGCCACATTCGCTACTTCCTGGCCGTTGCCGAACAGGGCAACTTCACCCGCGCCGCCGAGGCGCTGCATGTTTCACAGCCGACGCTGTCACAGCAGATCAAACAGCTGGAGGAAACGCTGGGTTCAGCGCTGTTCGACCGTTCCGGCAGAACGGTGCAATTGACCGACGCCGGCGCGGCCTGGATGCGCTACGCCCGGCTGGCGCTGCAGGATTTGGATGCCGGCGCGCGGGCGATCCATGACGTGGCGACGCTGGAACGCGGTAGCCTGAGGTTGGCGATGACCCCGACCTTCACCGCGTATCTGACAGGCCCGGTGGCGGATGCGTTTTACCGGCGTTATCCGGGAATCTCGCTGAGTATTTATGAAATGACGCAGGATCGGATTGAGGCGATGCTGGCGCAGGATCGGCTGGATCTGGGCATTGCTTTCGATGCGGCGCAATCGGCGGATATCGAGGCGCAGGCGCTGTTCAGTGAAACGCTGAACCTGATGGTTGGCGTAACGCATCCGCTGGCGCGGCAGCAGACGCCGTTGACGCTGCAGGAGTTCGGGCGCCTGCCGCTGGCGCTGCTGAGTGAGGATTTCGCCACCCGTCAGTTTATCGATCGCTATTGCGCGCAGCAGGGCATTCGGCCGCGGGTGGCGGTGGAGGCCAATGCGCTGGGCGCTATTGTGGAGATCGTGCGCCGTGGCCAACTGGCCACTCTGCTGCCGGCGGCCATTGCGCGGGAAAATCCGCAGCTGCGGGCGGTGGCGTTGGCCTGCAGCATGCCGGAACGCACGGCGGTGCTGCTGCAGCGCAAAGGCGGCTACCGCAGCGCCGCAGCGCAGGCGTTTATGGCCGTGTTGCAGCAACCGTCGCCTTAGTCCTGGTGGCGCTCTCTGAACAGGCAGGTGGCGATCAGGCTGAGGGTCAGCATGCCGGTGACGTACCAGGCCGGCGCCATCGGGTTGCCGCTCACGTCCAGCAGCCAGGTGACGATAAGCTGCGCGGAACCGCCAAACAGCGTCACGCCGAAGGCGTAAATCATCGAGGTGCCGGTAGCGCGCACGTGGCGCGGCAGGGCGGAAACGATCAGCATGGTGCTCGCCAGCATATTGATCCCCAAGGTGCCTATCAGCAGGATGCGGAAGACGATAGCCAACCACAGGCACTGCGTGGCGCTCAGGAACCAAAAGGTAGGGTAAATCAGTATCAGGGCCGCGAAGATAGAGAACAGCAGCGGCCTTTTATAGTTCTGCACCCGATCGACGTAGCGGCCGGCGTAATACGCGGCGACTATCTGCACTACGGAAGCAATGCAGCTGAACAGATAGGCGGTGGGGCCGGCGATATGATAGGTCTGCATCATATAGGTCGGCATATAGAGCAGCACAATATAAACCATCACCGTGCCGGACATGATAATCAACACGCCCAGCAGCAGGTCTTTAAAGTGATTGCGCAGCACATCCAACACCGGATTTGACGGCGATCGCGCCTGGCCCGGCGCTTCCCCGCCATAGGTTTCTTCCAGATGCCGGCGAATATAAACACCGACGGGAATAATCAGCAGGCCGATGATGAAAGGCACGCGCCAACCCCAGGAATAGAGCGCCTCTTCCGACAGAAAATAGGTTAACAGCAGCCCGAAAGAGGCGCCGAGCAACGCGCTGATCCCCTGGCTGATCGATTGCCAGCTGACGAAGAACCCGCGCTGATTGGCGCCTGCGGATTCCAGCAGCAGCGTGGTTGCCGAACCGACTTCGCCGCCGGCGGCAAAGCCTTGAATTAACCGCCCGACCACGATCAGTATTGGCGCGAAGACGCCGATCTGCGCATGGGTGGGGGAGAAGGCGATCAGCGCGGTGCCGACCCCCATCAAAATGATGGTCATCAGCATCGCCGCCTTGCGCCCGACCTTATCGGCGTAGGCACCCAATACCATGCTGCCCAGCGGGCGCATGATAAAACCGACGCCGAATACCGCCACCGACATCAACAAAGAGCCGTAGGCGGTGTCGCTGGGGAAATACAGTTTACCGATGATGGCGGCAAAGAAGCTGTAGACGGTGAAGTCGAAGATCTCCAACCCGTTGCCCAGGCTGGCGCCTAAAATCACCTTGTAATTCACCGCTTTTTTTTCGACCGCCTGGTTTTCGGATAACGCGTTTTCAACAGTGCTCATCATTATCTCTCGGGATAGGTGGAAGGTGGGGTATTCGTTATTTTCCGGTCACGCCTGATGCCGCCGTTAATGCTGCTTTAAAAACATCACAAAATTGCAACCCTTTATTTACATATACTTGTATGTACAAGCATATGCAATACGCATTTATTTGATGTGCAGCGGGGGAGGATTGTTGAGAATTTATAATTCTATCAGTGCGTTGTGTTTTTTTTGTTTGCAGGGACGAAAAGGGAAGAAGGCAAAATTAGTGAGTTAAGGCGCATAAAAGCAAAAATTAATTGCGCATTTTAGGAGATGAATCACAACCTGGTGGTTAAAGGCGATGCTGGATGCAGTGAGTACGTTTTACAGAATAAAGTTAATTTATCTGGCCAGGCATCAGGTCGAAAATTTTGCCAACAGCGCCCATTGTTGGTTTGAAGTAAACAGACAGCTCTCCCGGCGCGCTTTCCCATGCACTCACTGCCGTTATAGCTATGGCACAACGTTCAACGTTATGGCAAACCCCGCTGCTCAGCTTTAATGATCCTGCGAACAACGGATTTTAACCGCCGAAGGAAAGGCAAAAACGGTTTGTCACCTGGATTATGTCAACGACAAGAGGATTATTTATGCAGGAACAAAATGAGATTCAAACCATGGCAGATCCTTCGGATTTGGATATTTTGGCCGCGAGCGATGGCTATACCAAGATCGGCGGTTTTTATCAGCAGGAAGGGAACGGTGATATTGGCAAAACCAGCAGCATCGATGATGTCGCCGGCAAACGCGGCCATTACGACGTATACCCGACCACCGAGGTTCCGTTGTCCGGCGCTGCCTTAATCTTTGGCGGCGATAATTATCGCGGCGTTGCGGTCGTCAACAATAACGGCGCGATGGTGACCCGATTGGTTTATAAAGGCGTGCCTGCAACCGACACCATTCACCATCCCTATGTTATCCCCTCCGGCCGCGTCGATGAAACCGGCGCAGAATTGCGGGTGATGAAGGTACCGTACAAAAACGGCTTCGGCACCAATAATGAATTCGAGATGGAGTTTGGCCTGAGAAACAACGGGCAGCCGCGCGTGATTGTCCGGCCGCCAAAAGTTTCCTCCGCTTTAGGGAATGATTCACTGGCCATCGAGCTGGCGGATGAAAAGAAATTCATCAGCAATAAGTCCTTTGCGGTGGTCAGGGTTCCGTCGGAAACCGTTGCCAATACGCTGGATCCTAAAGTTTCTTATATTGTCCGCGCCGGCAGAACGGCATCGGGCACGGTGCATTTAAAATTCAACCTTAACAATGCGGAAGAGCTGGTAACGGCGATCACCGCCGGGCAATATTTTGCCTATATCTCATTCAAAAAAATCGGCGCCCCCGGGTATGGCCTGTATCCGTTAGTCGGCAATGCGCAGAAATACGCCGACGGCGTTTGGCTCCATATCGCGCCCGAGTCTTTCACGCTGGAACCCGATGGCACCGCTATTGACAGCGCCAACACGCCGGGGACGGATAACAACTTCCCAGCCTGCGGTTATGAGGATATTAAAATCATCCTGTCGACGGAAAAGATGGCCGCCGGCGTTAACCTTTCTGACCGGTATAACGGCTTCCATTCTGACGTGGTCTTCCCGTACGCCTTGGTTAAAGCGATAAAGGACAACGTTCGTTTCCCGCTGCCCTATATCAATAAAACTATTGTCTCTGCCGTTGACTTCGCGGCCAATAAAACCACCAGCGAAACCCTGGCGGTGGTAAATACCGGATATGTTTGGGATCTGAAGTATAACCAGACGATCGCCGGCCAGAACAACGATGCAAAGAACAAAACCATGACTGACATCCTGGGGCAGTATGCGCCATATGACTATGTCTTCATGCTGTTTTATCTGACAAACAATGCGGGGTATTCACTGTGATTACAGAATATTTTATCGATCTCGACGCCAAGGTAAACGGCAGCGGCAGCGAGCAGTCGCCTTTCAATAGCGCAGAGGTATTGAATACGCTCAAATACCCTTATAGCGCTAAAATAAAACGCGGCGGGCGCCAGACGGTTAAAATTAAATTACCCCCGATGAGCGGCCAGAATGAACAGACCACCATCACCGCCTATGGCGAGGGGCCTAATCCGGTGTTGATCGCATCGAACGCCATGGCGCCGGTGCTTGACAGCACTCTGGTAAAAAACCTGATGATCTCCGGCATCGATTTCGTTTGCCCGTTTATTAACTATGTCTCCGAAAATTTAGTTTACCTGCGCGCCAACAGCGAAGGGGTCAACCATAAAGCGAACGTGATAGTCGAAAAATCCACGATCCGTTATATGCATCCGGTTCAGATTAAAACCAAGGCGGTGTATATCGATGCTATCGGCGGCTCAGGCATCAAGTATCGCAACGATACCCTGAAGGTGCGCGACGTAAACATCTACGGCGGGCACTGGGGCGTGCAGATCCACTGCGGTTCCGCCTACGATCTGACCGGCGGTAAAACGGAGGCGTACAAAGGGCGGGATATTCTGATCGATAACGTCGCCGTGATTGATGCGGTGGGCGATGGCTGCCAGGTAAGCTTTGCCAACGGGCAGGGCAAGCCGGTGATCGCTAACTGCTACTACCGTTCGGAACTCTATACCTATCCCAACCAACTTTGGACGGCGTCGTTTTGGCTGGGTGGTTGCGATGACGCCGGCATTGAATATTGCGAGTCTGCGGGCTCTATGTTGCACCTGCGTGACAAAATGGGGTTCGACATTGACGGCCGGTGCTTCGGCTGTTGGGTGCGCTACTGCTACTCGCATAACAACGGCGGCGGTTTCGGCATGTTCACCGACACATGCACTGACGTGTTCAACAATCTGGCCGAAATGGAATCTGTTCTTATCGATCAAAAAGCAGGCAACGCCAATAATACGATGGAATATTGCCTGTCCTACAACGACGGCGTTTCGCGCGGAGGTTATGCGGGCAACTGGCTCAAGTTTACGGTGGTAAGGAATGTCGTCAGCTCCAGGGTGAGTAACTGCACCTTCATCGATACGCTGTCGAAAGATCCGGCTCATATGATTCAATGGGGGCAGACGCAGCCGTATATTTTCACCAAATATCCCGGCGTTCATATGCAGAACAATATCTTCTATTTTAAACATGCGGCGGTGCCGGTGAACGATATCGGCTGGGGAGACGGTGTCGGCTATATAAAATGGAGCAACAATATTTTGTATTCGCCAGAGGATAACGGCGCCAGCATGATCGATGCGCGTTGCAGCTATGAAAATACCCTGCATGCGGATCCGTTGGTCAGCTTTATGGGGAATAACCCGCCCAACGGTTTTGAGGCGGCGAAGCTGATCGGGTTGCTGTCCCGCTCCGTAGCCCATAACGCCGGTTCGCCAAACAGCCTGCCGGATATTCTCGGCATCAGCGGCAATAACATCGGCTGGCTGCAGTCGTAAACCCAGCGTTGGCGTTTGGTTGATTTTACCTTGGCGGAGAGGAAGAAATATCGAGAGTTCTTCCCCTGCATTGATGTCAGCCCGCCGCAGCAACCGGGGTTGCTGCGGCGCTCAATGCCTGGGTTGCGCTCAAAATATCGCTAAAACTTCCCGCGATCTCTTATCCCCGTTGTGGCATGATTTGACGGTTTCTGTGATTTATTTTTCACGTGACTAATAACTACAACTGGCTTCTTATCCAAAGCTGGAAACTTGTCTATGCGAAGAAACCTACAGCTCTATTTAAAAATTCTACTTCTTAGCCAGGCCCGTCATCGTATACTTTTTTAACTGCAAACTTGAAAATAAAATACCCCAAGAAAACTCCCAGAAAAGAGACCGCAAGCCATAGATATTTCAATTTATCGTCTGAATAGAATACGAGCCAAGCTATGGCTAACAGTGATAATACCACCACACCACAGCCAATTCCCTGAATAAGTCGGGATAAAACCGCCAGCATAAAGTTCTTCATACGTTAACCCTTGCAAAAAAGTACTGACAAATTTGACTGAATTTCTTCCGATCTCTTTCCCAGACTGAAACGGCGTCCTCAAACGGCCTGACCTTGTTTTCTAAAAGGAAATACAGCAGATCAAGATTTCCCATACGTCTGAGTTGGTCATACATTCGGGAGTTCCTTACCTTTAAATCGCGTGATGTATAGACTGACCGTGAAATGCTTGCGCCGGCAGTGAGAATCGAACCAACGGCGACACCCGAAATTAGCCTTGGGATGATTTGTTTTGAGAATACATAACCTACGTTTGCAGTAGCTAACTGATTAAAGGCGAATTTACCGAGAAGTTTACCGGATGTTCTGATTGTTATGTCCTTAACATCTTCAACGTTAACTTTGTTGGCGAAGTTTTCGATAAAGACATGAGCAACTTTTTCGATGCTGCTTTTGTTGGCAAGCCCTGACTTGATGAGCCTGATAAACCGCTCTTTATCTTGCGCGTTTAGCCATCTATTTTCGGTATCAATATAGTCGTAGCCCAAATAGTAGAAGTCTACCGGCACGCTGATGAATCCCTGTGCGAAACCGCGAACTAAATGACTGTCAATGTTCACCGCATCCGCCATGTCGCTTGCTATCTGCTTTGCGCTTTTCATACAAATCCTTTCGATATGAAAGAGTTAACCTATCAGATGTTTAATGCATGATCTATAGCTTCTCAGAGACAAAATCCCAAGAAAGCTCAAAATATCGCCAAAACTTCCCGCGATCTCTTATCCCCGTTGTGGCATAATGCGCGCCAAATCACATTCCCTATGATATGAAGAGCGAGCGCTGTGTTAAGCACTAACAACATCACTATGCAGTTTGGCAGTAAGCCGCTGTTTGAAAATATCTCCGTCAAATTCGGCGGCGGTAACCGTTATGGCCTGATCGGGGCCAACGGCTGTGGCAAGTCCACCTTTATGAAAATCCTCGGCGGCGATCTGGCGCCGAGCGGCGGCAACGTGTTCCTCGATCCGAACGAGCGCCTGGGTAAACTGCGCCAGGATCAGTTCGCCTTCGAACAATACAGCGTGCTCGACACCGTGATCATGGGCCACACCGAACTGTGGGCGGTGAAGGAAGAGCGCGACCGCATTTACGCCATGGCGGAAATGAGCGAAGAAGACGGCTATAAGGTCGCCGATCTGGAAGTGGCCTACGGCGAAATGGACGGTTACACCGCCGAAGCGCGCGCCGGCGAACTGCTGCTTGGCGTGGGAATCCCGGTTGAACAGCACTATGGCCCGATGAGCGAAATCGCGCCGGGCTTCAAGCTGCGTGTGTTGCTGGCGCAGGCGCTGTTCTCCGATCCGGAAATCCTGCTGCTCGACGAACCGACCAACAACCTGGACATCGATACCATTCGCTGGCTGGAGCAGGTGCTGAACGAACGCAACAGCACCATGATCATCATTTCGCACGACCGTCACTTCCTGAACATGGTGTGCACCCACATGGCGGATCTGGACTACGGCGAGCTGCGCGTCTACCCGGGCAACTACGACGAATACATGACCGCCGCCACCCAGGCGCGCGAGCGTCTGATGGCCGACAACGCCAAGAAGAAAGCGCAGATCAACGAACTGCAGTCGTTCGTCAGCCGCTTCAGCGCCAACGCCTCCAAATCCAAGCAGGCCACTTCGCGCGCCCGCCAGATCGACAAAATCCAGCTGGAAGAAGTGAAGGCGTCAAGCCGTCAGAACCCGTTCATCCGCTTCGAGCAGGACAAGAAGCTGTTCCGCAACGCGTTGGAAGTGGAAGCGCTGTCCAAGGGCTTCGACAACGGTCCGCTGTTCAGCAAGTTCAATCTGATGGTTGAAGTGGGCGAGAAAGTGGCGGTGCTGGGCCCGAACGGTATCGGTAAATCCACCCTGCTGAAAACGCTGGTGGGTGATGCGCAACCGGACAGCGGCAGCGTGAAATGGTCGGAAAACGCCAGAATCGGCTACTACGCGCAGGATCACGAATACGAGTTCGATGAAACCCTGACGGTATTCGACTGGATGAGCCAGTGGAAGCAGGAAAAAGACGACGAGCAGGCGGTGCGCAGCGTGCTGGGCCGTTTACTGTTCAGCCAGGACGACATCAAGAAGCGCGTGAAGGTGCTGTCCGGTGGTGAGAAGGGCCGCATGCTGTTCGGCAAGCTGATGATGCAGCGTCCTAACATTTTGGTTATGGATGAGCCAACCAACCACCTGGACATGGAATCGATCGAATCGCTGAACATGGCGCTGGAAATGTACGAAGGCACGCTGATCTTCGTTTCCCACGACCGTGAGTTCGTCAGCTCGCTGGCGACGCGCGTGCTGGAAATGACGCCGAACAAAGTGATCGACTTTACCGGCAACTACGAAGACTACCTGCGCAGCCAGGGCATCGTGTAAGCTATGCGATAATAAAAAGGGCGGGAATTTTCCCGCCCTTTTTTTATCCGTTAATCGCCGCCGCACACCTCGCACTGCGGGTTTTTCGGCAGCTTCATCTCGCGGAACTGCAGGGTCATGGCGTCGAACATCAGCAGTTTGCCGGTGAGCGTTTGGCCATAGTTCGCCAATAGCTTGATGGTTTCCATCGCCTGCAGGGTGCCGATGGTGCCCACCAGCGGCGCCATCACTCCGGCCTCGACGCAGGTGAGGGCGTTTTCGCCGAACAGCCGGCTCAGGCAGCGGTAGCAAGGCTCGTCCGGCCGGTAAGTGAATACGCTTAGTTGCCCCTCCATGCGGATCGCCGCGCCGGAGACCAGCGGTTTGCGCTGCGCGTGGCACAGGCGGTTCAGCAGGTCGCGCGTCGCCACGTTGTCGGTACAGTCCAGCACCGCGTCGCAGGCGGCGATCTGCGCCGCCATCTGCTCATCGTCCAGCCGGCCGTCGACGGCGTCGATGCGGATATGCGGATTGATGGCGCTCAGCTCCCGCTGCGCCGATTCAACCTTGCTCATGCCGATGCGCTCGTCGCGGTGCAGGATTTGGCGCTGCAGGTTGGAGAGCGAGACGGTGTCGAAATCAACCAGCGTCAGATGGCCCACGCCCGCCGCGGCCAGGTAGGGCGCCGCCGCACAGCCGAGCCCGCCGAGGCCGACGATCAACACCCGCGCCGCCTTCAGCTTCTCCTGGCCGTCGAAGTCGAAACCGCGCAGGATTATCTGGCGGTTGTAGCGCAGCGCTTCGGCATCGGTCAATTCCGGCAGCATGTTCAGCTCCTCAGCAGGGCGTTGAACGGCTCGATCTCCACCGTTTCACCGGCGGCGACAGAACCGCGCTCGCGCTCCAGCACGATAAAACAGTTGCCCTGGCTGTAGGAGCTGAACACGTGTGAGCCCTGATGGCCGGTGGTGCTGACCTCCAGTTGGCCTGCGGCGTTGCTGCTGAATACCCCGCGCTGGAAATCGAGGCGGCCCGGCGCCTTCTTCAGCGGGGTGAGCGCCCGGGCGCGCAGGCGCGGCGGCAGGCGCCAATCGCTGTGGCCGGCCAGCCTGGCCAGCAGCGGCTGCACCAGCTGATAGAAGGTCAGCGCGGCGGAAACCGGGTTGCCCGGCAGGCCGCAGAACCAGGCATGTTTCAGCTTGCCGAAGGCGAAAGGCTTGCCGGGTTTGATAGCCAGCTTCCAAAAGCTGACCTGGCCCAGTTCGTCCAGCATCTGCTTGGTGTAGTCGGCTTCACCTACCGAGACGCCGCCGCTGCTGATCACCACGTCGGCCTGGCTGTCCGCCTGCTCGAAAGCGGCGCGCAGCGCTGCTTGATTGTCGCGGACAATGCCCAGATCGAAAACCTCGCAGCCCAGCTGTTCCAGCATCAGGCGCACCGCAAAGCGGTTGGTGTCGTAGATTTGGCCGGCCTGCAGCGGCTGGCCGACCGGCTGCAGCTCGTCGCCGGTGGAGAACACCGCCACCTTCAGCTTGCGCATCACCTGCACCTCGGCGACGCCGAGCGAAGCCAGCAGCGGCAGCTGCGCGGCGCCCAGCTTAACGCCGGCCGGCAGCACGCCGGCGCCCCGGCGGATGTCTTCGCCGGCCAGGCGGATATTTTGCCCGGCCTGTGCCACGGCGTTAAAGCGCACGCCCTGCTCGCTGACTTCGGCCTGCTCCTGCATGATCACCGCATCGGCGCCGGCCGGGATCGGCGCGCCGGTCATGATGCGCACGCAGCTGCCGGCCGGCCATTCGCCATTGAACGGCGCACCGGCAAAGGCCTTGCCCGCCACCGGCAGCGGCGCGTTGGCGTGCAGGTCGGCGAGGCGCACCGCGTAGCCGTCCATCGCCGAGTTGGCGAACGGCGGCACGTCAATCGGGGAAATCACTGCGGCGGCGGTAATGCGGCCGGCGGCGGCGGTCAGAGGGACGGTTTCGGTCTGCTGCAGGGGGGAAAGCTGGCTGAGCATTTTATCCAGCGCTTGCTCCAGAGAGATAAGATCGGAAGTATGGCAATGATCCATAAAGAGGGCTCCGTAATCGGGTTGCGCGTAAACGCGGCAAAGTGGCGTTATTATGAAGGATGCTATGCTGAAGTAAAACAGGAGACAGCCATGCACGATCGGATACTGGATTTTTGGTTCGAAGAAATAGAACCGGTAATGTGGTTTAAAAAGGATGAGGATTTCGACCGCCTGCTGCATACGCGTTTTGGCCATATCTGGCAGGCGGCGGCGGCGGGGGAGCTGGTGGGCTGGCGGGCCACCGTCGAAGGGCGTTTGGCGGAAGTGATCGTGCTCGATCAGTTCAGCCGCAATCTGTTTCGCGGCACCCCGCGCTCATTTTCCTGCGACGGCATGGCGCTGATCCTGGCGCAGGAAGCCATTCGCAGCGGTGAGTGCGAACGCCTGAGCCGTGAACAGCGCGGGTTTCTTTATTTGCCCTTTATGCACTCGGAGTCGGCGCTGATCCACCGGCAGGCGCTGCAGCTGTATACCGAACTGAATAATGGCGATCAGCTGGAGTTCGAATTGCGCCATAAGGCGATTATCGATCGTTTTGGCCGCTATCCGCACCGCAACGCGATATTGGGCCGGGTGTCCACGCCCGAAGAAGAAGAATTCTTGCGGCAGCCGGGCTCCGGATTCTAAATATTTATCTTCTGCGCTCAGCCGGCGAAAAAACAGCAGGCTGGGCGCAACGGGCATATTTCCACAGAGCTATCGCTTATATCTTCGAACGATTGCCGCACATCCGCATTGTATTGTTAACCAAGAACGCCGCAATTATTTCCGTTGCGGAAGCCCTTATGTAACTCGCTGTTTTTATTCCATTAAGCTATTTCAATGTGCGAAATAGTCTAAGCGCGCTACGCTAAAACCGGGGCGCTGACGTTATGCTTTACTTCCTCTTGCGGGCTAAATATAGTCAAAAAAAGACTGAATAATAATATACCGCGCGCAGCGCATTCGTTCTGCAACGTTGGGGTTAACACAGGGTGTCAGGCAAATGAGCAAACCAGTGATTGCCATTCACGGCGGTGCGGGCGCAATTACCCGTGCGGCGCTGAGTGCTGAAAAAGAACGCGAGTATATCCAGGCGCTGTCCGGCATTGTCGCCGCCGGCCAGGTTATTCTGGCGCAGGGCGGCAGCGCGTTGGACGCGGTGACCGAAGCGGTGCGGCTGCTGGAGGAGTGCCCGCTGTTCAATGCCGGCAAGGGATCGGTGTTCACTCATCAGGGCACGCACGAACTGGACGCCTGCGTGATGGACGGCCGCACCTGCGACGCCGGCGCCGTCGCCGGGGTCAGCCGGATACGCAACCCGATACTGGCCGCGCGCGCGGTGCTGGAAAACAGCCAGCATCTGCTGTTCGCCGGCGAAGGCGCGGAGAAGTTCGCCGCCGCTCACGGCCTGGAAATGGTCGATGCCGATTTCTTCTTTACCCAGGCGCGTTTTGATCAATTGCACCGCGCGCAGGCGGAGCTGGGGCGGGTATTGCTCGATCACGACGGCGCGGCGCAGGCCGGCGATCCGCTCGATCCCGATCGCAAGTTCGGCACCGTCGGCGCCGTGGCGTTGGACGCGCTGGGCAACCTGGCCGCCGCCACCTCTACCGGCGGCATGACCAACAAACAGGCCGGCCGGGTGGGTGATACGCCGATCGTCGGCGCCGGTTGTTACGCCAATAACGCCACGGTGGCGGTCTCCAGCACCGGCACCGGCGAAGTGTTTATGCGCGGCGTGGCGGCTTATGACATATCCGCGCTGATCGAATACGCGGGTCTCAGCCTGCAGCAGGCCAGCGACAGAGTGGTATTGGAAAAACTCCCGGCGTTGGGCGGCAGCGGCGGCGTCATCGCCGTCGACCGTGACGGCAATATCGCGCTGCCGTTCAACAGCGAAGGAATGTACCGCGGTTTTGGTTATGTCGGCGATGCGCCGTCCGTAGGGATATACCGCTAATCGTTCGCCAGGAGGCTGCATGACCGAAACTTCAACCCGGCCCGCGAGCGACAGCGGGCTGCAGTTGCCGCCGCAGCGCGTGCTGACGGTGCGCGATCTGAGCGTCAATTTTCACCAGCAGGGCGACACCGTCGAAGCGGTGCGCAAGCTGTCCTTTGAGGTCGATCGCGGCGAAACCCTGGCGATCGTCGGCGAATCGGGCTCCGGCAAGTCCGTGACCTCGCTGGCGCTGATGCGCCTGGTCGAGCAGGGCGGTGGGCGCATCGTCGGCGGCGCGATGCCGTTTCGCCGGCGCAACGGCGAGGTTATCGATCTGGCGCAGGCGCCGCCAAGCCAGCTGCGGCGGGTGCGCGGCGCCGATATGGCGATGATCTTCCAGGAGCCGATGACCTCGCTCAACCCGGTCTTCCCGGTCGGGGAGCAGATCGCCGAATCGCTGCGGCTGCATCAGGGCATGGACCACCGCAGCGCCAGGCGAGAAGCCCTGCGGATGCTCGATCTGGTGCGCATTCCGGAGGCCAAAGAGGTGCTGGGCCGCTACCCGCATCAGCTGTCCGGCGGCATGCGCCAGCGGGTGATGATCGCCATGGCGCTGTCCTGCAAACCGGCGCTGCTGATTGCCGATGAACCGACCACCGCATTGGACGTCACCATTCAGGCGCAGATCCTGCAGTTGATCCGCGTGCTGCAGCAGGAAATGCAGATGGGGGTAATCTTCATCACCCACGATATGGGGGTGGTGGCGGAAATCGCCGATCGGGTGTTGGTGATGCGGCGCGGTGAGCCGGTGGAGCAAAACAACGTGCGGGCGCTGTTCGCCGCACCGCAGCAGCCCTACACCCAGGCACTGTTGGCGGCGGTGCCGAAGCTGGGATCGATGGCGGATAACCCCTTGCCCGCCAGGTTCCCGCAGCCGGGCGGCAGCGAAGGCGCGCCGCAGGATACCGTGCCGGCCGGCGCCGCGCCGATCCTGCGGGTGGAAAACCTGGTGACGCGCTTCGATCTGCGCAGCGGCATTCTCAATCGCGTTACCCGGCGGGTGCACGCGGTGGAAAACGTCAGCTTCGATCTTTACCCCGGCGAAACCCTGGGGCTGGTGGGAGAATCCGGTTGCGGAAAATCCACCACCGGGCGTTCGCTGCTGAAGCTGGTGGACAGCCAGAGCGGCAGCATCACCTTTGACGGCCGCCAGATCGATAGGCTGAAAGGCCCGGCGCTGCAGCACCTGCGGCGTGATATTCAGTTCATCTTTCAAGACCCCTACGCCTCGCTCGATCCGCGCCTGACGGTCGGTTTTTCCATTATGGAGCCGCTGCTGGTGCACAACGTGGCGCGCGGCGAAGAGGCGGAGCGGCGGGTGGCCTGGCTGCTGGAACGCGTCGGGCTGCTGCCGGAGCATGCGCGACGCTACCCGCACGAGTTTTCCGGCGGCCAGCGCCAGCGCATCTGCATTGCGCGCGCGCTGGCGCTGAACCCGAAGGTGGTGATCGCCGATGAGGCGGTCTCGGCGCTCGACGTATCGATTCAGGCGCAGATCGTCAACCTGCTGCTCGACCTGCAGCGCGAGTTCGGCATCGCCTTCCTGTTTATTTCGCATGACATGGCGGTGGTGGAGCGCGTCAGCCATCGCGTGGCGGTGATGTACCTCGGGCAGATTGTGGAGATCGGTCCGCGCCAGGCGGTGTTCGCTAACCCGCAGCACGCTTATACGCGCAAGCTGATGGCGGCGGTGCCGGTTGCCGATCCCGCCCATGCGTACCAACGCCGGCCGCTGCTGGTGGATGACATCCCCAGCCCGATCCGCGCGCTGGGCGATGAACCCGTTACCGCACCGTTAGTGCAGGTTGGTCCTGGGCACTTTGTCGCCCGCCACCCGATTGCCGGTGCCTTTTAAATACCTCAGGAGAGACAAGCGACATGAAGCACAGATTCCAACGCAATGCGCTAGTGGCCGCCGTGCTGCTGGCAGCGGCAACCAGCCCGGCCTGGGCGGCCAAGGATGCGGTTATCGCCGTGGCCTCCAATTTCACCACGCTCGATCCTTACGACGCCAACGACACCCTGTCGCAGGCGGTCGCCAAGTCGTTCTACCAGGGGCTGTTCGGTTTCGACAAGGACATGAAGCTGGTGAACGTGCTGGCGGACAGCTACGAGGTCAGCAAGGACGGCCTGACCTATACCGTCAAACTGCATCCGGGCGTCAAATTCCATGACGGCACCGCGTTCAACGCCGAGGCGGTGAAGATCAACCTGGATCGCGCCAGCAATCCGGACAGCCACCTCAAGCGCTATAACCTGTTCAAGATGATCGACAAAACCGAAGTGGTGGACGCCAATACGGTGAAGATCGTGCTGAAGGCGCCGTTCTCGGCGTTCGTCAACAACCTGGCGCACCCGGCGGCGGCGATCATTTCACCGGCGGCGCTGAAGCAGTACGGCAAGGATATCGGCTTCCATCCGGTCGGCACCGGGCCGTATCAGTTCGTTACCTGGAATCAAACCGACTTCGTTAAGGTGAAGAAATTCGACGGCTACTGGAAGCAGGGGCTGCCGAAGCTCGACAGCATCACCTGGCGGCCGGTGGTCGACAACAACACCCGTGCGGCGATGCTGCAAACCGGCGAGGCGACCTTCGCCTTCCCGATCCCTTACGAGCAGGCCAAGGTGCTGGAAGGCAACGCCAAGCTCGACGTGGTGGCGGCGCCGTCGATTCTGCAGCGCTATATCAGCCTGAACGTCACCCAGAAGCCGTTCGACAACCTGAAGGTGCGCCAGGCGCTGAACTACGCCATCAACAAAGACGCGCTGATCAAGGTGGCGTTCGCCGGCTACGCGGTGCCGGCGGAGGGGCCGGTGCCGCCGGCGATCGACTTCGCCGCCCGCTATAAGGCCTGGCCGTACGATCCGGCCAAGGCGCGCGAACTGCTGAAAGAGGCGGGGTATCCGAACGGTTTCACCACCACCCTGTGGTCTTCCCATAACCACAGCACCGCGCAGAAAGTGCTGCAGTTCGCGCAGCAGCAGCTGGCGCAGGTGGGGGTAAAAGTGACGGTGACCGCGATGGACGCCGGGCAGCGTGCGGCGCAGGTGGAAAGCGTCGGGGTGAAAGACACCGGCGTGCGCATGTTCTACACCGGCTGGTCGGCGTCGACCGGCGAGGCGGACTGGGCGCTGTCGCCGCTGTTCTCCACCCAGGCGGCACCGCCGAAGCAGTTCAACACCGCGTTCTACAGCAATCCGCAGGTGGACAAGGATCTGACCGGCGCGCTGGCGACCACCGATCGCGCCGAGAAACAGAAGCTGTATCAGGATGCGCAGGATCGCATCTGGGCCGATGCGCCGTGGATTTTCCTGGCGACCGAACGCCTGCTGTCGGCCAACAGCAAGCAGCTGAGCGGCTTCTACGTGATGCCGGACACCTCGTTCAGCTTTGATGATGCCGACCTTAAATAAGGCGCCAATCTCCGTTCGCCCCTGCGCAGGGGCGGGCGGAGTGAGGGGATTGACCCGAGATGCTTAACTATTTTCTGAAACGACTGTTGGGTTTGATCCCGACGCTGCTGATTGTGGCGGTGCTGGTGTTTCTGTTCGTGCATATGCTGCCTGGCGATCCGGCGCGGCTGGCGGCGGGGCCGGAGGCCGACGAGGCGGTGGTGCAGCTGGTGCGCAAGGATCTGGGGCTGGACAAGCCGCTGCCCCAGCAGTTCGCGCACTTTTTCGTTAATGCGCTGCAGGGGGACTTCGGCACCTCGATGGTGTCCAAACGCCCGGTGAGCGAAGAGATCGCCTCGCGCTTTATGCCGACCTTCTGGCTTACCCTCACCAGCATGCTGTGGGCGGTGGCGTTCGGCCTGGCGATCGGCGTGGTCTCGGCGGTCTGGCGCAATCGCTGGCCGGATCGTCTCGGCATGACGCTGGCGGTGTCGGGGATTTCGTTTCCGGCCTTCGCGCTCGGCATGCTGCTGATGCAGGTGTTTTCGGTCAACCTCGGCTGGCTGCCGACGGTCGGCGCCGACGGTTGGCGGCACTATATCCTGCCTTCCATCACCCTGGGGGCGGCGGTGGCGGCGGTGATGGCGCGTTTCACCCGCGCGTCGTTCGTCGAGGTGCTGCAGGAGGATTACATGCGCACCGCACGCGCCAAGGGCGTGCGCGAAAGCCAGGTGGTGATGAAGCACGGGCTGCGCAACGCGATGATCCCGGTGGTGACCATGATGGGGCTGCAGTTCGGTTTCCTGCTCGGCGGTTCGATCGTGGTAGAGAAGGTGTTCAACTGGCCGGGCTTGGGCCGGCTGCTGGTCGACTCGGTGGAAATGCGCGATTACCCGGTGATCCAGGCCGAGGTGCTGCTGTTTTCTCTGGAGTTTATTTTGATCAATCTGTTGGTGGATATGCTGTATGCGGCGATTAACCCGGCGATACGCTACCAATGAGGGCGCGGCATGATTAAGCATTGGCGGCGCAACGCCGCACTGAAGGCGATGCCGCTCCTGGACGCCAACGCGGTGAGAACGCCGTGGCATGAATTCTGGCGGCGTTTCCGTCGCCAGCGGGTGGCGCTGGTGGCCGGGCTGTTCGTGCTGCTGCTGGTGGCGGCCGCGCTGCTGGCGCCGCATCTGGCCCCCTATGATGCGGAGAACTACTTCGACTATGACCGGCTGAACGAAGGCCCTTCGCCGCTGCATTGGCTGGGGGTGGACTCGCTCGGGCGCGATATCTTCAGCCGCATTCTGATGGGCACGCGCATTTCGCTGGCGGCCGGGGTGTTTTCGGTGCTGGCGGGCGGGATGATCGGCACGCTGTTGGGGCTGCTGGCCGGGTATTACGAGGGATGGTGGGATCGGATCACCATGCGGGTCTGTGACGTGCTGTTCGCCTTTCCCGGCATTCTGCTGGCGATCGGCGTGGTGGCTATCATGGGCAGCGGCATGGCCAACGTGATCGTCGCGGTGGCGATCTTCAGCATTCCGGCCTTCGCCCGGCTGGTGCGCGGCAATACGCTGGTGCTGAAGCATTTGACCTATATCGAGTCGGCGCGCAGCATCGGCGCTTCGGACTGGACCATCATCATGCGGCATATTCTGCCGGGCACCATTTCGTCGATCGTGGTCTATTTCACCCTGCGCATCGGCACCTCGATCATCACCGCCGCCAGCCTGTCGTTCCTTGGCCTGGGGGCACAGCCGCCGACGCCGGAGTGGGGGGCGATGCTCAATGAAGCGCGCGCCGACATGGTGATTGCGCCACACGTGGCGATTTTCCCCAGCCTGGCGATATTCCTCACCGTGCTGGCGTTCAACCTGCTGGGAGACGGGCTGCGCGACGCGCTGGATCCGAAGCTGAAGGGGTGAGGGCAGAGAAAGGATCCGGGCGGCTAAACCGCCCGGATTTTTATCAGCGGAACAGATGTTCGGCGTGGAAGCGCAGGTGGTCTTCGATAAAGGTGGCGATGGTGAAGTAGCTGTGGTCGTAGCCCGGCTGGATGCGCAGCTGCAGCGGCCAGTCGCGCTGGCGCGCCAGTTCGGCCAGCTTGGCCGGCTGCAGCTGATCGGCCAGGAACTGGTCGTCGTCGCCCTGATCCACCAACACCGGCATTTTCTCCGCGCCGTTGGCCAACAGGTGGCAGCTGTCGTACTGCAGCCACTGGCTTTCGTCATCGCCCAGGTAAGCGGCGAAGGCCTTGCGGCCCCAGGGCACCTGGCAGGGGTTGACGATCGGCGCGAACGCCGACACCGAACGGAAGCGCTGCGGGTTGCGCAGCGCCATCACCAGCGCGCCGTGGCCGCCCATCGAATGGCCGAAGATCGACTGACGATCGCTGACGCTGAAGTGCTGGCCAATCACCGCCGGCAGTTCGTCGCTGATGTAGTCATACATGCGGAAGTGCTGATCCCACGGCGCCTGGGTGGCGTTCAGGTAGAACCCGGCGCCCTGGCCCAGATCGTAGCCTTCGTCGTTCGGCACCTCGTCGCCGCGCGGGCTGGTGTCCGGCATCACCAGCACCAGCCCCAGCTCGGCGGCGATGCGTTGCGCGCCGGCCTTCAGCGTGAAGTTTTCGTCATTGCAGGTCAGCCCCGACAGCCAGTACAGCACCGGCGGCGGGTTATCATCGCGCGGCGGCGGCAGATAGATGCTGAAAGTCATATTGCAATTCAGGCTCTGCGCCGCGTGGCGATATCGCTGTTGCCAGCCGCCGAACATGCGGTGCTCTTCGAGAAGTTCTAATGACAGGGTCATCTCTGCCTCCTGGCTTATTTGTCGAAGTGAATGACGGAACGGATCGATTTGCCTTCATGCATCAAATCGAAGGCTTCGTTGATCTGCTCCAGCCCCATGGTATGGGTGATAAAGTCATTCAGCGCGAATTCGCCGTCCAGATAACGTTCGACGATGCCCGGCAGCTGCGAGCGGCCCTTGACGCCGCCGAAAGCGGAGCCGCGCCATACGCGGCCGGTCACCAGCTGGAACGGACGGGTGGAAATTTCTTCGCCGGCGCCGGCCACGCCGATGATCACCGACTCGCCCCAGCCCTTGTGGCAGCATTCCAGCGCGGAACGCATTACGTTGACGTTGCCGATACATTCGAATGAGAAGTCGACGCCGCCATCGGTCAGCTCGACGATCACCTCCTGAATCGGTTTGTCATAGTCTTTCGGGTTGATCAGATCGGTAGCGCCCAGCTTGCGCGCCAGATCGAACTTGCTGGTGTTGATATCGATACCGATGATGCGGCCGGCGCCGGCCATCTGCGCGCCGATGATCGCCGACAGCCCGATGCCGCCCAGGCCGAAGATCGCCACCGTATCGCCCGGCTGCACCTTGGCGGTGTTCATCACTGCGCCCATACCGGTGGTGACGCCGCAACCCAGCAGGCAGACTTCTTCCAGCGGCGCTTCCTTGTTGATTTTCGCCAGCGAGATTTCCGGCACTACGGTGTACTCGGAGAAGGTGGAGGTGCCCATATAGTGGAAGATCGGCTGGCCGTCCTTGAAGAAGCGGGTGGTGCCGTCTGGCATCAGGCCTTTGCCCTGGGTGGCGCGGATCGCCTGGCACAGGTTGGTTTTGCCGGATTTGCAGAATTTGCACTCGCCGCATTCCGGGGTGTACAGCGGGATCACGTGATCGCCGACCGCGACGCTGGTCACGCCTTCGCCGACCGCTTCCACCACGCCGCCGCCCTCATGACCGAGGATCGCCGGGAACACCCCTTCAGGATCCTTGCCGGACAGGGTATAGGCGTCGGTGTGGCAGACGCCGGTGGCGACGATGCGCACCAGCACTTCGCCTTTTTGCGGCGGCATCAGTTCGACTTCTTCAATCTTCAGCGGCTGGTTCGGGCCCCAGGCGACGGCGGCGCGGGTTTTGATCATTTCCATCATTAAGTCTCCAGTGGTCTATTTTTAAATCAGGTTATACCCGTCATACTTGAAGCTGCATCTGTGCTAGCTGCGTGCGCTGACCCCAGTCACTGACTCGGGTCAGCTCCAGGGGACTCTCGCCCTGGCTGCCTTGATGCCACTTCAATTATTCAGGGTACATATCGATAACGTCTGGTGAATCTTGTTCGTCGTGTTCAACGGCGGCGGTTTCCGTCTGTTCAATAATCAGCTCTTTCAGCGCGCGCACGTTTGGCCCGAACGCGTCGCGGCGCCACAGCAGCCAGGTGGCGGTTTCGGCTATCTCCGGCGGCAGGGCGTGCACTTTGACCCGTTCGTGGCCCGGCAGCAGGCTGAGCACCGAATGCGGGATCATCGCCAGCCCGGCGCCGCTGGCGACGCAGGCCAGCATGGCGTGATAGGACTGGATCTCCATCACCTGGCCCGGCAGCGCGCCTTCGCGCTTGAACCAGGACTCCAGCCGCAGCCGGTAAGAACAGCTGGCGCGGAAGGCGAACAGCGTCTCTCCCTTGGCGTCTTTGGCGTTACGGATCGGCGCATGATCCAGGCAGGAGATCACTACCATGTGTTCGGGAAAGGCGATGCAGCCGTTCAGCTCGTCATATTGCACCGGCCCGTCGACCAGCGCTGCGGCCAGCGTGCCGGCGCGCACCCGTTCGGTGATCTCGCCGGAGGTGCCGGTGCTCAGCGACAGCGACACTTTGGAAAAGCGCTGGTGGTAAGCCGCCAGCAGCGAGGGCAGACGGGTGGCGGCGGTGCTTTCCATCGAACCGATGGCGAAGTTGCCCGCCGGTTCCCCGGCGTGGGTAATGCTCATCGCTTCTTCGCTCAGCGCCAGAATGCGGTTGGCATAGCACAGAAAATTGTGGCCCATCGGCGACAGGCGCAGGCGCTGTTTTTCACGGATAAACAGATCGGCGCCCAGCTCCTGTTCGAGCTGACGCAAACGGGTGGTCAGGTTCGAGGGGACGCGGTGCAGCTGTTCGGCGGCACGGGCGACGGAGCCGGTCTCGGCGACGCTGCAGAACATGCGGAGCTGGGTCAGGTCCATTTTCATTCTCTTTTCGTGATGAACTTGATTAGTATTATTCAGTTTTTGTGAGTTTAATACTGCGGCATGATACTCGCAACTTTCTTTTAACCTGTCGGATACCCTTTATGGCCTTACGCATTGCCTTGAGCGGTTTTGTTGCCCTGATCGTTGCGATGGGCATCGGCCGCTTCGCCTTTACCCCTCAGGTGCCGCTGATGATAGCCGAGCACCAATTCAGCCTGACCGGCGCAGGGCTGGTGGCGGCGATCAATTACCTCGGCTACCTGTGCGGCGCCTATGATGCGATGCGCGCCAGCCGCCATGTCGAACGCCGCTTATGGCTGGGCATTTGGGGCGCGGTGGCGCTGACGCTGCTGTCGGCTTTGGTGCAGGGCGAGTGGCTGCACGGCGCGCTGCGCTTTGTCATCGGCTGGGCCAGCGGCTGGGCGATGGTGCTGGTGGCGGCCTGGACCAACGAACGGCTGGCGCACTACGGCCGGCCGGCGCTCAGCGCGGCGGTGTTCGCCGGGCCGGGCGTGGGCATTTTCATCAGCGGTATGCTGGCGGTGGGCATCAACGCCCTGACGCTGACGGCTTCGCAGGCCTGGCTGGTGTATGGCGCCATGGCGCTGGCGCTGGTGGCGGCCATCAGCGCCAACCTGCCGCGGGCCGGCGAGCTGCACCGGCCGAACGTTGCGCCGGAACCGCTGCTGCTGACCCCGGCGCTGAAGCGGCTGGTGTGGAGCTACAGCCTGGCCGGTTTCGGCTATATTCTGCCGGCCACTTTCCTGTCGCAAATGGCGGCGGCGCGCTTCCCCGGCAGCCTGTTCGCCCAATTTGTCTGGCCGGTGTTCGGCGGCGCGGCGGTGTTGGGCATTGCAATCGGCATTCTGACCCGCCATCGGTTGACCACCCAGAGCCGCCTGGCGCTCACCCTGTGGGTACAGGCGATCGGGGTGTTGAGCGCCGAGGTGGTGCCGGGCGTCGCCGGGCTGGCGTTGGGCGCTTTGCTCACCGGCGGTGGTTTCCTCAGCGTGGTGCAGCTTTCCATTCAGCACGGGCGTGAGCTGGCGCCAAATCATGCGCGCTATATGGCGGGGCTATTGACCACCGGTTATGCGGTGGGGCAGCTGGTCGGCCCGATGCTGTCGGCGCTGTCAACCGCCCTGACCCATCGTCTGGAGCCGGCGTTATATGTCGCCGTCGCGGCCTTGATCCTGGCCGGCCTGCTGGTGGTGAATACGCCTGCGCGGCAACGCGTGCAAAAACCGTCGCTGCAGTGATTAAATTCCGTACAAAAAACGAGGAATACCCGCAGCCCGCCTGATTGTGCTAAATGCGGAGATTTCACCTGCGGATGAAACACAATCACTGGATAATCGCCGCGCTCTCATCTACAGTGGGACAAAATCTTGACCGGGATCCCGTTATCAGCGACGGAAACTCTGCCGTCAGGAGAGCAAGAAATCCGTCTGCCGCGCGCCGCAAGGGGCGTATCGGCGGGTTCAGGTCCGTTGGAGAACATAAATGACATCATTAAGTAAAGAAGCTGCGCTGGTTCATGCTGCGCTGGAAGAGCGCGGTCTGGAAACACCACTGCGCGGGGAAGTGTTGGATCGTGAAACGCGCAAACGCCGGATTAAAGAGCACATGACGGAAATCATGCAGCTGCTTAATCTTGATCTGTCCGACGACAGCCTGGCGGAAACGCCGCATCGCATCGCCAAAATGTATGTCGACGAGATTTTTTCCGGCCTGGATTACGCCAATTTCCCAAAAATCACCGTCATCGAAAACAAGATGAAAGTGGACGAGATGGTGACGGTGCGCGACATTACGCTGACCAGCACCTGCGAGCACCACTTTGTGACCATCGACGGCAAGGCGACAGTCGCCTATATCCCGAAAGACTCGGTGATTGGCCTGTCGAAGATCAACCGTATCGTGCAGTTCTTCTCGCAGCGTCCGCAGGTGCAAGAGCGTCTGACCCAGCAGATCCTGGTGGCGTTGCAAACCTTGTTGGGCACCAACAATGTGGCGGTATCTATTGATGCAGTCCATTATTGTGTTAAGGCTCGCGGGATCCGTGATGCGACCAGCGCCACCACCACCACTTCGCTGGGGGGGCTGTTCAAGTCCAGCCAGAACACCCGCCAGGAGTTCCTGCGCGCGGTGCGCCATCACCAGGGGTGATTGGCTCAGAGTACGGTATCAGGCGCCTGCGGGCGCCTTTTTAATGAGCGCAATACAGCGGTAAAAAATGAACAATCATCCTCTGCCGCGTATCGCCACGCTGGACTGCGTGCGCGGTATCGCCATTCTCGGCATTTTATTGCTGAATATCAGCGCCTTTGGCCTGCCAAAGGCCGCCTACCTGAACCCGGCTTACCTGGGGATGCCCGCCGCGCGCGACGCCTGGACCTGGGCGCTGCTGGATATTTTCGCCCAGGCCAAGTTCCTGGCGATGTTTGCGCTGCTGTTCGGCGCCGGGCTGCAAATGTTGCTGCGGCGCGGCAAGAGCTGGATACGCGCCCGGCTGTCGTGGCTGGTGCTGTTTGGCCTCGGCCACGCGATTTTCCTGTGGGATGGCGACATCCTGTTGGCCTACGGCCTGATTGGGCTGGTGTGCTGGCGGATGATCCGCGAAGCCAGGGAAACCTTCCAACTGCTGAAAACCGGCGTGGTGCTGTATCTGATCGGTGTGGCGGTGCTGTTGCTGCTGGGCTTCATTTCGCACGGCGAGCCGGGCAGCTTCTGGCAACCCGGCGTGGCTGAGCTGCAGTATGAGAAATTCTGGAAGCTGCAGGGCGGCTTCGAAGCCTGGCGCAGCCGCGCCGATTTGTTGTCTTCCAGCCTGTTGGCCATCGGCGCTCAGTACGGCTGGGAGCTGGCGGGGCTGATGCTGTTCGGCGCCGGGTTGATGCGCAGCGGCTGGCTGCGCGGCAGTTATTCGCCGGGTTACTATCGGCGCCAGGCGGCCTGGCTGATACCGCTTTCATTGGCGATCCAACTGCCGGCGGTGGCGCTGCAGTGGCATCTGCACTGGGACTACCGCTGGAGCGGTTTTTTGCTGCAGGTGCCGCGTGAGCTGGGCGCGCCGCTGCAGGCGATGGGCTATCTGGCGCTGTGTTACGGTTTCTGGCCTCTGTTGTCGCGCCTGCGGATTGCCCATTGGCTGGCGCAGGTGGGGCGCATGGCGCTGAGCAATTACCTGCTGCAGACGCTGATATGCACCACGCTGTTTTACCGTTTCGGCCTGTACTCGCAGTTTGATCGGCTGCAGCTGCTGGCGTTCGTGCCGCTGGTCTGGTTGGCTAACCTGTTGTTTTCCAATCTTTGGCTGCGCTATTTTTCTCAGGGGCCGGCCGAATGGCTGTGGCGCCGGTTTACGCTGATGGCCGCCGGCAAGGCGGAGCCGAAAATACAGAATTGAGATCTGGCGCAGGCAGGTTAAAAAAATGTATGTAAACGTTTTCTTTCCTGTGACGCAATTCACGCAGGGGAGGATGACAAACGGGGTAGGATAGCGCCACTGGCAACCACCCCGACCTCAGGATCCCGCATGCCTCCTGCTCACCCGATCACCATCCGCGACGTGGCAAAACGCGCCGGCGTATCCGTGGCGACCGTCTCCCGCGTGCTGAACAACAGCGCGCTGACCAGTAAAGACACGCGCGAGCTGGTGCTGCAGGCGGTGGCGGCGCTGGGTTACCGGCCCAACGCCAACGCCCAGGCGTTGGCTACCCAGAGCAGCGATACGCTCGGCGTGGTGGTCATGGACGTGTCCGATCCCTTCTTTGGCGCGCTGGTGAAAGCGGTAGACACAGTGGCGCAAAAACACCACAAATATCTGCTGATCGGCAACAGTTACCATCAGGCGGACAAAGAGCGCCACGCCATTGAAGTGCTGATCCGCCAGCGCTGCAATGCATTGATAGTCCACGCAAAAGCTCTAAGTGATGCCGAACTGATCGGCTTTCTCGATCAGGTGCCGGGCATGGTGTTGATCAACCGCATCATTGCCGGCTACGCGCACCGCTGCGTTGGCCTGGACAACGTCTGCGGCGCCGAAATGGCGCTGCGCCTGCTGTTGTCGCAGGGGCATCAGCGCATTGGCTATCTGGGTTCCAACCATCCGATTGAGGACGGACCGCTGCGCCAGCAGGGCTACACGCAGGCGATGGCCGCTGCGGGGTTGGCGATGCCCGACAGCTGGCGCGCTTACGGCTCTCCGGATCTGCAGGGCGGGGAGGCGGCGATGGTCGAGCTGCTGGGGCGCAATCTGCATCTGAGCGCGGTGTTCGCCTATAACGACGCCATGGCGGCCGGCGCCATGGCGGTGCTGAAAGAAAACGGTATCACGGTACCCCAGCATTTCTCGCTGGTGGGCTTCGACGATATCCCGATCGCCCGTTACACCAGCCCTAAACTCACCACGGTGCGCTACCCGATCGTTTCCATGGCCACGCTGGCCACCGAGCTGGCGTTGCAGGGCGCAGCGGGCCTGGCGGAGCCGCAGACCTCGCATTTATTCATGCCGACGCTGGTGCGGCGCCATTCCGTCGCTCCCTGGCAAAGTGAGGCGACGGTCACTCTCTGAACATTTAACCTTGTGTAACCGTTTTCAATCTGTGAGAAAATTCACAGATTATTAACATCGCGCCGTCTATGCTCTAGGCGTTTTCCGGCGCAAAGGCACTTGCCGCTGCAATTTTTACCTCGCGCTGACACAGCATTTCTCGGGAATAACAGATACCCACGGACGACAGGTTTTTATTGGAACTGCCAGGCCCTGGGGGTGCGCGCACCGCCGGCTTTTTGGCTCAATAACGAGTAAGACCCTACACAGAACCGGAGACAGACAATGAATAAGAAGGTTTTCACCCTGGCCGCAACGGCCGCCGCGATGATGTTCGGCGCCGCAGCCCATGCAGATACCCGTATTGGCGTCACGATTTATAAATACGACGACAACTTTATGTCGGTGGTGCGCAAAGCGATCGAGAAGGACGCCAAGGCTTCTCCGGACATCACCCTGTTGATGAATGACTCCCAAAACGATCAGTCCAAACAGAACGATCAGATCGACGTGCTGTTGGCCAAGGGCGTAAAAGCGCTGGCGATCAACCTGGTTGACCCGGCCGCTGCCCCGGTGGTTATCGATAAGGCGCGCGCAAACGATATCCCGATCGTGTTCTACAACAAAGAACCTTCCCGCAAGGCGCTGGACAGCTATGACAAGGCCTATTACGTCGGCACCGATTCCAAAGAGTCCGGCGTGATCCAGGGCGAGCTGATCGCCAAACACTGGCAGGCCAACCCGGCCTGGGACCTGAACAAAGACGGCCAGATCCAATACGTGTTGCTGAAAGGCGAGCCGGGCCACCCGGATGCCGAAGCGCGCACCACCTACGTGGTGAAAACGCTGAACGACAAGGGCATCAAGACCCAGCAGCTGCAGATGGATACCGCCATGTGGGACACCGCGCAGGCGAAAGACAAAATGGACGCCTGGCTGTCTGGCCCGAACGCCAACAAGATTGAAGTGGTTATCGCCAACAACGACGCCATGGCGATGGGCGCGGTGGAAGCGCTGAAGGCCCACAACAAGTCGAGCATTCCGGTGTTCGGCGTGGATGCGCTGCCTGAAGCCCTGGCGCTGGTGAAATCCGGTGCGATGGCCGGCACGGTGCTGAACGACGCCGACAACCAGGCTAAAGCCACCTTCGAGCTGGCGAAAAACCTGGCAGCCGGCAAACCGGCCGCCGATGGCACTCAATACAAGATTGAAAACAAGGTCGTGCGCATTCCTTACGTTGGCGTAGATAAAGACAACCTGTCTCAGTTTGTGAAGTAACCGTTGAGATAACGCGTAATGACCCCGCCGGCGGCGCCAACACCAGGAAACCGCCGGCGGGGAAATTTAAGATTAAAAGACCGATAAGCCAGGTGTATTTATGGCCGACAGCCCACGCGAATTTCTGCTGGAAATGACGGATATCAACAAGTCTTTTCCCGGCGTCAAGGCATTGGATAATGTGAACCTGCGCGTTCGCCCGCACTCCATTCATGCATTAATGGGGGAAAACGGCGCCGGGAAATCGACGTTATTGAAATGCCTGTTTGGCATTTATAAAAAAGACAGCGGCAGCATCGTTTTCCAGGGGAAAGAAGTGGACTTCAAGAGCTCGAAAGAGGCCTTGGAGCACGGCGTTTCCATGGTGCACCAGGAACTGAACCTGGTGCTGCAGCGCACCGTGATGGACAACATGTGGCTGGGGCGTTACCCGACCAAGGGCATGTTCGTCGATCAGGAAAAAATGCTGAAAGACACTCAGGCCATCTTCGACGAGCTGGATATCGACATCAACCCGCGCGACAAAGTGGGCACCCTGTCGGTATCGCAGATGCAGATGATCGAAATCGCCAAGGCGTTTTCCTACGACGCCAAGATTGTGATTATGGACGAACCGACCTCCTCGTTGACGGAAAAAGAGGTGAACCACCTGTTCACCATTATCCGCAAGCTGAAAGAGCGCGGTTGCGGCATCGTTTACATTTCCCACAAGATGGAAGAGATCTTCCAGCTGTGCGATGAGATAACCGTGCTGCGTGACGGCCAGTGGATCGCCACCCAGCCGCTGGAAGGGCTGGATATGGACAAGATCATCGCCATGATGGTCGGCCGTTCGCTCAGCCAGCGCTTCCCCGACAGGCAGAATACGCCGGGAGAGGTGATTCTGGAGGTGAAAAATCTGACTTCGCTGCGCCAGCCTTCCATCCGCGATGTGTCTTTCGATCTGCATCAGGGGGAGATCCTCGGCATTGCCGGGCTGGTGGGCGCCAAACGCACCGACATTCTGGAAACCCTGTTCGGCATCCGCGAAAAGGTGGCGGGCAGCATCAGGCTGCACGGCAAGCCGATCAACAACCACTCGGCCAATGAAGCCATCAACCACGGCTTTGCGCTGGTGACCGAAGAGCGCCGCTCTACCGGCATCTACGCCTACCTGGACGTGGGTTTCAACTCGCTGATCTCCAATATCCGCAATTACAAAAACAGGATTGGCCTGCTGGACAACGCCCGCATGAAGAGCGACACCCAGTGGGTGATCGACGCCATGCGGGTCAAGACGCCGGGACACCACACCCATATCGGTTCGTTGTCCGGCGGCAACCAGCAGAAGGTGATCATCGGCCGTTGGCTGCTGACCCAACCGGAAATCCTGATGCTGGACGAGCCGACGCGCGGCATCGATGTGGGCGCCAAGTTCGAGATTTATCAGCTGATGACCGAGCTGGCGAAAAAGGGCAAGGGGATCATTATTGTCTCGTCCGAAATGCCGGAGCTTTTGGGAATTACCGACAGAATACTGGTGATGAGTAATGGTCAGGTTGCGGGCATCGTTAACACCAAACAGACCTCGCAA
>Ga0105251_10000144_pt1 | contig 72583 bp, 79 predicted proteins | sample KBSS64metaG_FD_80424 | JGI IMG/M metagenome (GOLD analysis project Ga0105251, IMG submission 80424) | Switchgrass rhizosphere microbial communities from Kellogg Biological Station, Michigan, USA - KBS S6-4 metaG | ecosystem: Host-associated > Plants > Roots > Rhizosphere > Soil | place...
CCTAGGTGGACGCCTTGGGCTATGTATTGGTTCCCGAGGCCAGGGTGGTAGTGGTGCCGTTGCGCATTTTGAACCTGCAAACTATGCAATGAACCTCACACGAATGTCGGGTGACGGCTCACTCGCGCACGAGTACTTCCATGCGCTCGCCAATCACTATGGCCACATACATACCGGGAAGCCCCAGGATCTACTGGAGACCTTCGGTTATGCCCTGCAACGAAAAGGGCCGCTGCCAGTGCCTCATGAATCCAACCTACGTGAATCAGTGCGGTCTGCGTTTCGAGATCTGCAGGTGGCCATTATGCGTAAGCCAGCGCCAGGGGCAGACGATTCGGTCATCGATAACTACACGGAGCTTTCAGACATGATGAAAGCCTCGCTTGCCACATCGGACTACTACGCTGAGCCATGCGAGATGTTTGCACGCGCCATGGAAATCTGGTTCGCCGATCAATTGGCATTCCAAGGCAAGCGGAATGATTACTTGGTGCGAGCTGGGAAGGGAGGGGAGGTTTATCCAGATGCTGAACACCTGCAGCGCATCAACCGCTGGGTTTCCCCGTTGCTAGAAGCAATAGAGCTTGAGGTGCGAACTGTCTCGCACCCGATGATGGGAGATATCCAAATGCCCGTCTTGCACAGTGAAGCCCGAACCCATAGCCCCATGACTCCGAGAGACCTGGTAGAGCTCGCAGGCCATGAGTTGAACCGTCTGTTCGCTCAGTCGGCACCTAAGCTCATGCTCTTTAGCGAGGAAGGCGGTAAGGCTGGCTTTTATCGAGCCGCCCTGGATGTGATCGGCCTGAACGAACGGTATGCGGATAAAGAGACGGTTTACCACGAAGCTTGGCACGCTTGCGAAGCGAAACTCTTGACCGCCATGGAGCGCAATGGTCTGAGGGAAGCATTCGGCCCAGATAGCGCTCTTGGAGAGTACGTTGTAGACGCCATGCGCAAAAACGGTTTGCCGGAGCTCGCTGTAGCAGCTGCGCTAGAAAGTCCTGCTGAAATGCAGGCCTACGCTTTCCAGTTATGGGCTGTGGGCAAGCTCGATCTGACCGAACAGCGGATCAGCGAGTTCTTCAAAGTCCGGGGATTTGTTGATGACGTCAGTGCAGTAGCTTCGCTACTGGGGGCGGGAAGAGCAGAAGGCCTGTTCACCGCATTTATGAGGGGTGAGCTGGCAGTCAGAAGCGAACACCAGGCTGCGGAAAGGATGGTATCAGTCCATATCCCACTGCCGTCCGATGATCCGCTAGATAGATCAGCGGCAACGCCCAGCCCCATGGGCATGCGATAAAAAAGGCCCTCTTGCGAGGGCTTTTTTATTAGTTCGAGGCCTGCTGCCTGGGCTTCAAGCTCGCCCAATCATTGGCGAGGGGGACGCCACCAAAGGCCTCAATAACGCCACTTGAGTTTTTGAACGTAACGAAAGGAGTTCCGATGCCAGGAGATGCCTTCGAGATGCTCAAGAAAACAGCACCAGCTGGCTTGACTTGCTCATAGTCGGCCTCTGTTAGGGCAGCAATTTCTGCATGGTGCTCTTCTGCTTTCCATTGCTTGTTGAGGATCTGGTCAAGTGTATCCAAGCCCTTGGCCTGATCCTCGTTATAGATTTTCTGGATCAGAGCGGAGATCGGGTAACTGCGTTCGTCCAAGAAGATTGGTATCCAGCGGAACTCGACATCGTAGGCTGCAGAAATTGCGGACTGCTGCTTGTACAGGCGCTGGCAAGCGTGGCACAGGGGGTCAAACAGCACATAAACAATATTGGACCCTTCCGTTGTGCTGATGTAGTTCAGCTGGGAGATGCCAGCATAGAACTGCTTGCGCTGGTATTCGGCCTTGTTGGCTTGTGCCTCAAGAGCCGGTTTCGGGTCGAAGGGGTCAGCCTGGACTGAGCCTGGAGCAGTCGCAGGCCCTGCTGGGAACGAATCGCTTGGGCTCTGAGAGGGCGGGGCGGATGCCATCGTAGGCTGTGGCGAGGTTGCAGTACTGGACGTCTGCATGACACGGCTCCGCTTATCCATCAACGGTCCATTCAGGAGCTTGGTTCCGTCAGCAGACAGGTAGACGAACCCGGATGTCTCGGGATTGTCTTTGTCGACCAGCATGTCGATTTCCCATACATAGGTACCCAGGCCGAAGTCGAGCTTCTCCACGCCGCGCACCGCGGATTGCGGCATTAGACGGAAGATAAGGGATGTGTCGGCGCCACTTGGATGGATGGTTGCCACATTCGCAGAGGGTGCGCCAATGCCAGGTGCAGGTTGTGCCAAAGCGGCTTCCTGTAAAGCAGTAGCGCTGGTCTCAGGAGCGTTGCTCTTGCTCGCGATCAGGTACCAGGACCCTGCGGCAGCGCCTGCAATAACGATACCTGCAATGGTGAGGGCGAGTCGTTTCCTCATCGGTGGACGTTTGACAGCAAAATCTTGGGACATTCATTGCTCCTGTAGATAGTCATGAGACGTGAACACGTTCCATGACTGGCCGCATACACAGTGCTCGATACCGCAAATTAACATCGTATCGTGATACTACACGGAGTAAATGAATCCTGCTAGGATACGCCGAAGCTGGGGTCGAGAGGGCGCCAGGCTGAACTGGAGCAAGGCGTGTCTACCTCGAATCCCACCCAAGCGACCCAACGCACTAAAGCCGCTAATGGGGCCAGATCCACAGCGAGACCACCTGTGGCAGCTGATGATCTGGCTGAACTGAACGGCCTTTTGGCAATGGCCCAAGTAGGGCTCAATGCCCGAGATGAGAAAACGATCAAGAATCGAATCATTGCTGGGCTTTTTGCGTTGATGCTCGTGTCGATGACTGGGAATGTTGTTCAGTACGTGTACCAGCCTGAGCCTAAGTTACTAGGCGAAACGAGTGATGGGCGTATCAGGCCTCTCCCACTTCTGTCTGAGCCTATGTATTCCCATAAGGAGATCCTGGCTTGGTCTCAGAAATGTGTCGAAAGCGCATATCGCCTTTCATATGTCGATTGGAAAACATCGCTCAGCAACAACACCTTCTGTTTCTCGGATTCCACGCGAAAAGGGTTCTCTGACAGCCTGCAGAAAATTGGCGTGTTGAAGTTCTTGACCCAGGAGCTCCAGGGCAACATTTACGCGAAGTCGATGCAGCCGATCATGCGTTCATACTCGATGAACAAGAAGGGCTATTATGAATGGGTAGTGGATATCCCCTATACCATATACATCGATGGTCGTGAACGCGGCACATTGCCAGTAGTAATGACGATGCGTATCCGCAGAATGTCCCAAACTATCCGCGAAGATGGGCTCTGGGTTGATTCCTACCGCGTAGTGCCAGCGGGGCAAGGGCGTTAACGATGAAATATATCGCATTATCAGTTGCCATAGCGGCAGCTGCAGTATCAGGCATTGCGATCGCAGATGGCGAAAGCCCGGTAGTGAATCGCACTGATGCCGCTGATGAGCAGCAGAACGCATTCGTAAGAGACACCGAGACAATTCTGGGGGCCGATCCGCGTTCTATTATCAAAGCCAGACGAGCCATCATCCAGAACAGTGCAGCCCAGCGTGCCCCGATCGTAGAGACGTTTGAGGAATTGGGCGAGCCTCTTCTAGATATTGAAGAGACCTTCGAAGTCAGCAGTGAGCCATCAGCTAAAACGCCGATTATCAATATTGCACGGTTCATGAGTACCAACGTGAACTTCGTGGATGCCTATGGCAATCCCTGGCCAGTCAGGAAAACCCAAAGCTATTTGGGTGGATTGGTCGAGATTCAAAAAGCATCAGATCCTGCGCCGCAAGGTGAAGCGGATTCCAAGGGCGGAAATAGTGGTATCGACCCCATGGACCCTCAAGCAGGCTCTTTCACCCTCACAGCACTCAAACATGGCGCAACTGGGAACATTACCGTATTCCTGGTTGGCCGTAGCCGCCCGGTGACAATCATGCTTGAGGGGCAAGCAGGTGTATTCCATAAAGAAGCCACCATGAAGCTGTTCTCGGAGGTTGGTCCTCAAACCGATCTCGCGAAGGTCAGCCGCGCTGATGAGGTAACGGTAGGTACCCGAGCTGACGCCGATCTCAACAATACGCTGTATGGAATTGGCCCGATCGGAAGTCAAGCAATGGTAGTTGAGGGTGGCGAGGGGCGAGCATGGACCAAAGGCAATTGGATGTATCTGCAAACGCCACTCTCCGTATTCTCGCCACGGGTTGAGGGGGCTACCCACGCCAATGGAAAGTACCGTGCCTACAAGTTGCCAGCCAGCACCGTCGTTATGGCCAGCAATGAAGAAGGCAAGACGGTAACGCTGAAAATTAAGCGCATCGCACAAGCCGATGCCTTGTCCGCAACTTTGAATGGAAGTGGCTACTAATGGCGCAGGGTATTAATGACGTCGAACTGGATAGCGTCGACGCGAACCCAGATGATCGCATTTCTGCGCGGAATCACGTTGAGATCCCTGGCGTGGGTGGCATGGGGGCCGTTAAGGGCATCTTCGGGCCTCAAAACCGGAAAAGACTATTCCTAATCGGAGGTCTTGCTTCTGTCGTGCTTGGTAGTTTTGCGTGGAGTTATTACTCGATCCAGGAACCACTTCAAGGTGGTGCTGGCGAGGTTACTGGTGGCGCCGCCCGCACTCAAAAGAACGCCCAGCCCACGGATATGCAGAGGGAGGAAGCTACTCGTTATAACGAAGAGGAGCTACCGAAAATTCAAGCAGAAGACCCTATGACCCACCCGATGGTGGTCACTGAAGATACGGGTGAATTCAATCAAACCCGAGCTTTCGCACGGCCAGACAAAATTACTAATACCGGCGAAACCACGCCGGATCGACGATCGAATCAGGCGAGCCAGTCCGGTGGCACGGTACAGCCAAAGCAGGTCGTGCCTCCCTCCCGTGAAAGCGTCGAGTTGATGAAGAAACTCATGCTGGAAGAGGGTTCAAATGCCCCTCAGTCCCAGACTGTGTCCTGGGCTTACCAGGCTCCCAAAAGTGCCTCTTCGGCCTCGGCCAACGGCACTTCAACCAGGTCAGCGTCTGGCGCTAATGGGGTTAAAGACTATGACAGTTCTGGCCAGGTGACTGGAGAGCTGCCAACCAAGTGTCAGAATCCGGTTATCAGGGCAGGGCATCAGTATGTTGCGCGCTCGACGATGGCGCTGAACAGCGATGTTGGCGGTCCCGTAATTGTTGAGCTCGTGAATGGCCCATTGCGTAAGCACCGACTTTTCGGCGGCTTCGAGCGTAAAGATGAATGGATGCGGATGGAGTTCAAGTCCGTCGGTGGTATCAAGGATCCTGTCAAAGTTAATGCAATCGGTTTGGATATGGAGACCGTCCTCAACGCAGTGGGTGGGGATGTCGATTACCACACCCTTTACCGATACGGGTGGTGGGGCTTCGGCACAATCCTCAGCGCGATCGGTAAAGCTGCAGAAAAAAACTCGGATCAGCAAACTATCTTCGTGGGTGACAGCGTAGTAACTGATACAGCAAGTGATACAGCGCGGGAGATCAAGATGGCGCTGGGGGATCTTGGGCAATCGCTCGGTGACGTGATGAAGGACCGGATAAACCGTCCGCTGACAGTGTCACTGGCAGTAAATGACTTAGTAGGCATCGTCTTTATGGAAGATGTGTGCGGCGATAAATAATTCAGGACAAATTGATATGGCTTCCACAACAATTCATCCAAGAGACGACGAATACGGTTTGGATGAGCGAGAGCTCAGTCGTCCAATTGATAATAATCACCCAGACAACGATTTCTTCCGCGATGACGAAGTGCCCCTTCATCCTGAGGAAAACAGAAGAGATAGTAGGCACATTGATGATTTTGAAGATGAGCATGAACCTGCATCCATGCCCCATCCAACTAGTGAAACTGAAAAGCCCGCAAGCTTTATGTCCAAGTATCGATTGCACCTGATAGTAGGCGGAATCGCTGTAGTCGTCTTCGGAGGATTGGCCTGGGCAGTAATGTCAATGATGGGCCCAAAACCTGTACACAGAAGCGCTGCTCCAACCGATTTTTCGTCCCAGGCAATGATGCAGCGCAGTAATCCTGCAACTGCCCCAGCCACAGATCCTGTGTTGTTTGATCAAGAATCGATGCCTGAACCGCAGCGATCTATTCCTGTTGTGGAGCAGGCTCAACCTACACCTGCGGATCAGGTCCTTCAACAGGTGGTCCCGATTACTCAGCGGACCGTGCAGGAGCAAGACGACACTTTCTATGATGAGCTTGTTAGAAGCTCTGACCGTGGCTCGCCCGTAGAGCAGCGACCGGCGCTGCAAGCTGGCAGCGTATCTTCACGTACTGACGACAAGCTGAAAGCATTGTCTGACGCAATCTCCGATAGCAGTCGGGAAATGGGCATCGTGTTGAATGCGGTAAAAGTATTGAGTGAAGACGTTAAAAGCCTGCGTCAACAGGTAGAAGTAAACAACTCGAAATCATCTGCTCTTGAAGGTCAACTTGGCAAAGTCAGTGCTGGCTTGGACGATCTCTCCAAGAAAACAGAGTCGCGGTTGAGAGAAATTTCAAAGAGCGCCGTCAGTGCAGCTATTGCAGCTGTGAATAAGGATCAGAAGCCGAAGCAAGAAAAGCTGGTGCTTGTTGGAGGTAAGAGAGAGTCTCTCTATCAACCTGCAACCAAGTCAGCGGCCCCTGCATCCAAGCCAGCACCTGCGCCAGTCATTGAAAAAGTACCTGCTCGCACAATGGTTGCAGGTGCACCGAAAGAGAACAAGGGTAATCAGGGTCAGCAGTGCCAGGCACGTACTGTTTCCCAAAACTGGAAAGTTAAAGGGATCACGAATAGTGGCGCATATGTTCGCCGGAGCGATGGTGAGGCGGCAATGCTTCGGATTGGCTATGAGGTGTCTGGGTTCGGACGTGTCGTAAGTTTCGACCCTGTATCCCGTACAGTGTGTACTACCAGTGGCTTGATCGCACGCTAGTCGGAACAGCTCTATGGACTTTACAAGCATCTTCATGAATCTTAGTGCTGAATATCCAGTATTCTTAAGCACGATTCTTTACCTTTTCGCAGCGATCGGGGTATGGATTTCCGCAACAGGGATCTTAGCGATCGTAAAGCTTGGCAGGAGAGACACAGGTCTTGTGACACCTGGCTCCCATATTATGTGGCGGATCATAGGTGGATCATCCCTGGTTGATCTGTCTCTTTGGGCTAAGGCTTGGAGTGGCACCCTCTGGGCAAATGCGGACCCCTTGGGGATTTCGGAATATTCAGGGGGCGGAAATGGTGTGTACGACCCGGCTATCATGGCTGCTATTGGGATCATGGTTTTGACTGGCTATGTAACTTTGGGCCGTGCCTACATGATGATCGCTAAGCTTGGGACTGTCTCAGTTGAGTCTCGTGGAGATTTGATCGGTAGTATTTTTGCTCGAATCGTCGCAGGTTCGGCATTGGTGTGTACGGTACACGTCGCGATGGCAATTCAAGCCTCTACGGGCTTGGGTTTTTTTAAATAAGCTGGAGATTTAATAAATGAAGGTTAATAAGGCTGTTGGAGTGCGTCTGGCAATGGTGGCCGCAGCTGCTGTGCTTCTCACGGCTCCAGGTGTTGCTTCTGCAGCGGGGCCCCTGATTTCCGATTTCATGGAAGGCTGGAAAGATGAAACCAAAATCGGCCTTCCAATCCTGTTGCTGCTGATCGGCGGTCTGGGGGTGCTGTTTGGTGCCTGGGGAATTATCTCGGCTATTCAAACCAAAAAGCAAAACCAGCCTCTTACCTGGCAGCTTTTTGCGATCGTCGGAGGCGCGGCTGCAGTGGTAGGGCCGATCTTCATTCTGGCAATGTCCGGCTCCCTCACCTCTGGCCAGGGTAACGGTTCCAACCAGTTTGATGATCTCGGCATCAAGTACTAAGGAATTCCGATGATAGGTACGGTTGACAATCCAGAGCTTGCAGGCAAGGTTATTTGCGGGCTCTGGCATGACCATGAGCGCTTAAGCCCGGTAGGCATGAAAGTGCTCATCAAGGCGAAATTCAAATGCGTGGAATGTGGATTTGTCAGCCGTACCAGCAAAAAGATTCCTCACGGTTTTATGGTCCCTGTAGACCTGAAACATCCTGGTTTAGCAGCACGCGCTGTTGAAGGCGCATCTTGCCTATGTCCGTTCTGCGCAGCCACGAAGGCTATTAACTGGTCTGTGGTGGATCATCCCGCTATCCATGGGGAAATTCTTCCCTCAGCCGGTTCTCTCATCTGGTTGCCTGATATGAGTCAGGCGAAACTAAACTTGATAGCTACTTACATTTCTGTAAACCAGAATTGCATGGAGGTGACTCACCCTTTGTTTGAGTCACTTCACCAAGCAGACTTGGCATTCCGAGCCCGGAAGGCCCATCTTGCAAGCAACATTCCGCTCTACAAAGAAGATAGTGACTCGGATTTCGCTCGCGCACTGGCATTGTTACCAAACGAATATATGGCCTCGCGTGATAAAGTGTTGGAAGGTGTTCGGTTTTGGCCAAACGTCACCTATTGGTCGGCGCAGGCAAAATACTGGGCACAAGCGACCTACAAAACCATAGAAGAAAAAAACCAATTTTTTGAAGGGGTTTAGGATGGCTTTGAAGATAGGTGTCGTTCTGTTCAAAGACGCTTCACCTTTTAGCAGGGAAGGAAATATCGCCTGCGCATATGGTGAAAAGCCGTTTTTCTTTAACGCCACGACAGATCTTCCCTCCCAAACCCTTTGGGTCACAAACGCCACTTCAAATTCATTGTACGAAGCAGGGCTTAGTAGAAGCCCGCATATAGCGAACGATGGTTATTTTCGCTCAAGGTTGAGTCAAATTGCTCAAGAACTGGGTTTGACGGATGACTCAATCAGCATTGAGCAACAGGTCAAAATCATGGCAGAGGTGTTGGGTTGTGCAGCGGACATGCTCAAAACCCAGCTAGGCCTTACGCAATATCCTGCCTACGGAATGCCCCAGGCTGTAGGGCAGATTTATGGAGGTGTTGAGCCGCCCAGGAACAGCTTGACGCACAACGTAGCCGAGCTTGCCTGCCAGCGGTTCACTGCATGCGAACGGCAGCGGATGTATGAGCGAGCTGATGTCTTCAGCTACTGGGCACCGCGTATGACTTGGGCGAATGAAATGCTCGAACTGCCCTTGCCTGATGGTCATGTTGAGCTGATCGCGAAACACAAGCTGCCTGATCTGGGGCGTAACGCGAACTCGATTGTAGACTGGGCATATGGTGGGCAGGCACCCTTGCCCCTATTTGCGAAGATCAAGCTCCATGGCATCGAGGAACGGGTAGGGCGCCTTATGAACTATGGTGCAGGAGCACTTGGAGTAACCAGTCAAACCAACTCTGGCCAGGCTTATGATGCTCGCAATTTCAGAGATTGGACTGCGTTGCCCGAGCTCGCCTTCCTCAGTAATTATGGGGAGGTTGAGATTATCGATGTCGCCATCGCAGATCGCTGGCAGAACACGGGTCTACGTACATTTAAAACTAAGCATTCGACAGTCTCATATGCCTATGGGATAGCCGCAGAAAACCTTTGGGTGGGTACGCTCAGAAAGAACAGCGGACGATTTAATATATCAACAACCCTTTCTACTGCTTGGCTTCAAGCAGAAGATCGTATGCGCTGTTTGAAAATTGCTTTGAATCTTCAAAAAGCCGGTATGGAGATTTCAAATTATGGCAATGGTCGTATATCTGTTGTCTGCCCCCAATCGGTACGTGGCTTAATACCTCAAGCGGCTTTAGAGAATGGCTTATTGTATCCTGCTAGCTTAGCGGGGTTAACTCCGTACCCAGCAAGTAGCAAAAACTCGCTCTGTGTGCAACAGCGATTGATTACTGACAAAGAATACCTGATGAACATTCGCATCGACCGTGAATGCAGAAATCAACTGGAGTCGGTTTATGCGCCTAAACGACCAGCAAATTGAGATCGTTGAGTTTCCCTCCGATCAGTCATGTTTGGTTATTGCTGGTGCTGGGTCAGGTAAGACTACCGTAATTGCGCAGAAGGCGCTGCGATTGGCGAAAGAGCTGCCCGCAGGTAAAAACCTGCAAATGCTGACTTTCAGTAATAAGGCTGCAAAGGAAATGAAAGCCCGTGTCCATCGGGTTAATGGAATCATTCCTCAGAACGTCACGATCGACACATTCCACAGTTTCGGATTAAAGTTGATAAAAGACGACCCGCAGGGGTTCGGTCTGGGTCTAGATTTCAGCCTGTTAAATGAGACGGATGTGAAGCGCTCTTTGAGGTCGCTGGCTCACGCTTATGGGCTGCCAAAGAAAATGGATCCTGCAGACAAAAAGAGGATGAATCCAGTTAACTGGTTAAACACCTGGAGCTTGAAGCGACAAGCTGGATACGATGTGAAGAACCACGCTAAAAATAAAGATTTTCTCTGTGAGACTTTGCAATCTACTCATAGACTGTCTCAGTCGGAAACGGAATTAGCCTGGAAGACGCTTTCAGGGTATGAGGCACTAAAAGAGCACACCAATAGCGTAGATTTCGACGATCTGCTCTATCTGCCATTACTGCGCGTGAGTCGAGACGAATCTTTCCTCGGTCAAGTTAGGGACAACATTGGCGCTCTATTGGTCGATGAGGCCCAGGACAACAACAGAATTCAATATGGATTAATCGCTAAAATCGCACGAGGGTACTGTGCGGTGACAGTTGTTGGGGATGATGATCAGTCCATCTATGGCTGGCGTGGAGCCGAGGTCAAAAACCTAAAGCGGTTTCAAAGTGATTTCTCAGCAACCACCCTCAGACTGGAACAGAATTACCGATCGACCCAAGCGATTGTCAATGTTGCTCGTGATCTCATTCAGCACAACGAGGAGCGAATTCATAAATCCCCGTTTTCCGATGGACCAGTAGGTGATGACCCTACGCTGAATGCCTATCCTGATCACTGGCAGATGGTTCGCGAAATTGCCGAAGGCATTTCACGTCAAATCCATAGCGGCGTACCCGCTAGCGACATAGCTATTTTGTATCGAACAAACCGGATGGCTTCTCTTTTAGAGCCAGCGCTTCGCAGGGAAAGAATTCCATATCATGTGGTTGGCGGTATGAGTCTGTTTGATCGAGCTGAGGTAGCTGCTATTACAAATGCTGTTCGGCTTGCTCGTAACCCCCAAGACTCCCACGCATTAAAGTCTTTGACTCAGTACATTGATGGTTTTGGAGATGCTTCTTGTTATGCGGTCTGCGACTGGTTAGAGAACACGCCAGGAGCTTCTTTGTATGATCTGCCCGAGTCGATAGACCATCTACCTAAGAAGGGTGCCTCTGCTCTTCGCGCATTTATTGGCGATCTACAATCGGAGGCCCTGCTATGCCACACAGCAGTCGACTTCGTCGAGTGGGCAATCAATGGGCCGATGGCACTGCTTGATCGGGAAAAAGACGATCAAATCAGGGAAAAAAAAGACCAATGTATTCGAATGTTGGCTCATAATATCCAAGAGGAATTGATTGAACGTCAAGCCGCAGGTGAGTCACTATCGTGGCGTGACATTGCAGTAGAAATCGCCCTGCGAGAATCTGGTCAAACGGAAGGCACTACTCAGCAGATCACACTCAGTACAATTCATCGATCTAAAGGGTTAGAGTGGCCCCATGTGTTGGTCGTAGGGCTGAGTGAGGGATTAATGCCTTTAGATGCCCGAAGCGATATCAGTGAAGAAGATGCTGGGTATTCGCATATCGAAGAAGAGCGGCGATTAGGCTATGTGGGAATCACTCGCGCCAAAGTGTCCTGTGAGCTGTTTCACTCTGCCAGGTATGCCTTCCCTGGTGGTGATGACAATAAGATCTACGAACCCTCACGCTTTCTCAGCGAAATGGGGTACTCGTGTGAAAATGTTATGCAAGCTGATCTTGACTCTGTGCAGGAAAAGCAGTCTGGTTCGTACAACGAAGTGCGTATGGCAATGAATAAAGCAATGGGAATGGTGCTCTGATGTTTATCGATCGGCTTCTTGACAACATTGAAGACCTGTACGACGGCTGGAGGGGGTGGACTGCCTCAGACCCAACCCAATACTTCCCTATCGCCTGTGCCCATGACGACAATAGCTTGGCATTGTTCAACGGCTCGCTCATGAGTGTGATCCGGGTGAACGGCTTCATGGGCCAGTATTTTCCAACACAGTTTGAACGCCTGCGTGACGAATGGATCAAGTTTATTCGTATGACTACGAATGGCAAGAAGCAAAAGGGCAGCGACCTTTTTTGGTTTCTTGAATTCGATCCAGACGGCATGCGTGATGAGATCATGCAAAGCCGTAAGCTAATGATCGATGCAGGAAAGCGGCGCGGACTGAACACCGAAGACGTACTCCGTGAAGAAGCTGAAGTCTATGGGTCAATCTGTGCCCGAGAACGACAGTACCTCCTGGTCGTAACGCATATTGACGCCCTGCCTAAGGCAGACCAAAAGACCGCCTTGGAAGAGCGTAAGCGTGACATTAAAGTCGCGGCCAAGGGCCGGAACAGCATGAGCCTTAAAGCCGGTGTCCGCGCCTTGGAAGCGCTGCATGAGCAACAGGTCAACAAGGTAAAGATGTTCATGGGCCGCGAGGCTAGCCGCTATTCGTATGAGCGGTTGGATAGCTATACCGCACTGAAAGAAATGCGATTTGCCATGTTGCCCGCTGCGACCGGTTCTGGTTGGAAAGCCTTGTTGAAGCCCAAGGATATTCGTTCGCGTGGAACTGAAGAGGTACCCCAGGCATACAAGGATGCCCAAAAGTCAGATGGTAAGCCCAATGACTGGTCGTTCAAGCTGCCTCCTAAATTATCCCAACAGATGATGGAGGATTGCATAGATCTTGGTAAATTCGCTGTCATTGGAGATCGTGTTTATGCGCCAATGTACGTCTCTGAACTGGCTTCGATGCCTGAGCATCTAGAAAGCTTCCTTGAGACGTGTTACACCCGGAGGCTGCCAGTTCGTCTAGCCTATAGCTTGATGACAAACTCGCACCAGGCGAACTATTGGAATCGTCTATTCGCATCCGTGTTTTCTTTTGCCTCGCAGAGTAATCGTCAGATTTCTAAAGCAGATCAGGCTTTGTCGCTCTATGAGGAACAAGGTGGCTCGGTATTGGGCTACGGTTTGGCTGCAGCTACCTGGGCAAAAGTTAACGTTACCTACGACGGTGATGGCACTCCACGTTATGACGTAGAGAAGCTTCAGTCGCGTGCGCGAGACGTTGAAACACTGCTGCAGCAGTGGGGCGGTCAGCAAGTAGAGACAATGTACGGTTGTTCTATTGAGGCCACGATGTCTGCCACTCCTGGCTATGCGATTCCTCCGATTTGTCCGAAGGCACCGCAAACCGAATTTGATATCGTGACCCAATTACCTCTGATGCGGCCTGCTAAGATCTGGGACGCCCAACTTGGCATGTGGTTCAGGACTGGTGATGGCTTGTTGATGCCTCATCAGCCCAAGAGCAAAAAGCAAAATGCCATGATATCCCTGATTACTGGCGGGATGGGATACGGAAAATCAAACTCCATTTCTGATCATATTTTCTATTTTGCCAATCATCCTCTGGCTCAAGAGATGGCTTACATTCGAGTCATTGACTTTGGTGCTTCCTCTTCTGGTGTTGTAGACATGATCAGGGAGTCCTTGCCAAACGATCGAAAGCATGAGGCAGTTTTTTCTGAGTTCAATAATAATCACGGCGGGATCGTCAAAAACCAACTTGATTTGCGTCTTGGCCTTCGTGTTCCGCTGGCTGACCACAAAGCATACCTGAAGAATCTTTTTAGTGTTGTATGTTCTGAGCTTCTTGCTGCCGCAGGGGTTGCGAATGTTATGAGCATTCTCAGCGACGTTATCGATGAGGCTTATAATTTCAAAAACCCACATAATCGTGGCGCTCAACCTAATATTTACGAACCTTATGGTGCGCATCCTAGCGTATCTCAAGCCCTAGAAAAAATTGAGTTCAATTTCCGTGGGCACGATACCTATTATGATGTAGCTGACGCACTTGCCGAATACGGCATTAAAAATAAGGACGAAGGAGTAATCTTCGCTGCGAGGGTCGCGCAGCGATACGCAGTTCCTACATTGTCTGATGTTATTCGTGCTGTTGACCGAGTCGCGCCAAGGCATGAGCGCTCTCAGCATGACGGGAAGCCATTGACAAACGCAGTAGGCGTTGCACTTTCCGCTGCTAATAACTTGTTCCCTTGCATGCAGGGCGTGACGAATATCGATATTACGGAAGCGCGAGTATGCGTATTTGATATGACCACCGTATTCGGTCGAGGGACAGAGCCCTACGATGACTGGGTCAGAACTATTCTCTTTTCGGTTGCGATGCGCCTGCTTACAGAAGATCTCTTTATCAACCTTGAGTATACTGGTGCCGAAATTAAGAAGCTTGGCAAATCCATGCCAATTCCTGATCACGTCATTGAATACCACCTTCGTTACCTGCAGATGCAAGATGAGGTGGATAAAGTATTTATCGCTGACGAGGTGCACCGTCTAGGCAAGGTTACCGGGGCTCATGACCTTATAAATTCTATGGGCTTTGAAGGACGGAAGTATAGTGTTGGGATCCTCCTCGGCACCCAGATGATCGATCACCTTCCAGCGGACTTGGTCAGCCTGGCATCGACGATCTTCATTTTTGGCTGCAGCCAGGATATGAAGACTGCCAAGCGCATCCAAGAGGTTTTGAGCTTGAATGATGATGAGCGCGAAGCCATCTTCAACATCACAAAGCCTACTGCGAAAAAAGGTGCAATGGTGTTTGTACAGTTCAAAACGACGGACGGTGTACAGAATTTGCTTCTGCACTTCCAGATGGGCGGAATTAAGCGATGGGCTTTCGCAACAGAGCCTGATGAGCGGGCACTTCGTGGTATCCTATACCGCGATGGAAAATCGCCCTCTTGGGCACGCGCAACACTGGCGAAGCATGTGCCAGACACCGAGGCCGCCATCAAACAAAAAATGGCCAGCGTTGGTGATAAAAATTTGAGTCGGCAGGACGCAACAAAGCTAATTGCGGATGATCTGCTCCGAAGGCTGCAGTGATACGTGGTAGGTTTAGACAGGAGACGGTGCTTTGATTTTGTGTGAATATCTGGTAGGGGTTGGGGGGAACAAATCGCCCACCATCATTTTGAATGGTCAAGCTGGCTACATTGGCGATGACCTCAGCCTCGGTCGGTGTGACCTAATTACCAGGCTGGGACGCAAGGACCTCATCTTGGAGCTGGTGGATGAGGACGGTGTACCGTGCGAGTGGGTAAAGCTGGTTGAGCTACCCCAGAACGTAACTGAACTCCTGGAGACTGGACGGGTCGTAGGAGTCATCGACGGCCATCGTGAGCTGGGGATAGTCAATCCGGCCCGAGGCGAAGAATCAGATAATGGCGTGGTAAATTATGCAACTTGAGCAATCCAGAATTTCTGTGAAAGAGCTGATCGACTCCTTCGATTCCTTCCAGCTGTGCGGGCCCAAACAGGTGGCTGCTGTGCGTTTACGCGGTGAGGATCATCCGGTTGAGGTGCTTGCGGAAAGTGCGGATTGGTCTCACATCGTTAAAGGGCGCCCTGTCCAGGACTGCCGAGCTGACAACCTGCAGGATCTGATACCAAAGTCTCGCTCTATTTTGCGCAGCTTGGCTGAGTACAGCGAAGAGAAGAAAATTTTCTCCCCGCGCATGGGCTAGGCCCTAGCTTATGGCTAAGTAGGCACCTTTGCGGAAGGGCAGGTCGACTATGAGCTCACCTGCAATCCTTGCATGGCTGTTGCGTGGCTCTTGCTTGGGAAGGTTAAATTTTAGCTTTTTCGGCCAGGCTGATTTCTCGATGATCACTGGCATGCTCGCGTGAAACGTCGCGTTTGAGCGCTCTCCCTCAGCGTCACGGTATGAAAGATTCACCCTCGTGAAATCTGCCACAGGCTCAACCCAGCGAACGGATTCGCAGCCTGCTTGACGTGCACTCTCGACCTCCGCCACTTCCTTGTGAGCCTCCCGCCTAGCAAGCTCAGCGATCGCCTCTGGCACCGAAAGGGTTTTGCTACTGAATGACCTTTTGGCCGTGGTGAAACCAGCAGTGTTTACTGGTGCACCGAGGAACAATTTCACTTCCCTCCAGCATTGAAGGGGATGAGCTCTAGCCATGCCTTGTTTGGTCAGCACGCCGCGCACCAGCTTCTGCCGTTCTTTGTTGTCCTTGGCGGTGATGCAGGAGACGGCTTCTTTAAAGACGTGCTTTGTCTCGTTTAATTGCTGTAGCGCTACGATCAGCGTAGGGCCCGCTTCAACGAGGCCGATGTGGCGGGGTACGCTCCCGCTGACAGATCCGTCCATCACTTCCCAATCAGAAAGCGCCCTGATCAGTAGTTCGGTTGAGTCTCCTTCGATGGCCCCGCCAAGAGAATCAAAAAAAACGCATTGCCCGAGCGAACCTGGCTTCAGGATCTCTCGTTTACAGTAGTTAAGCGAGTCAACCAGGGAGGACAGTGCGTCGGCTGCTGCGGCAATGCTTTGGTCATTCATTTTAGTCTTTCCATACAATCTGTTTTTTTATCTTACCTTGCTCAGGTACGTCCTCTGACTTCCTTTTGCTCGATCTCCGACCTGCTTTTTTCTCGGTCGAGTCTGCGGACTCAGATTCGTGTTTATTCCATTTGCCTTTCACCCATATTTCACCAGCGGGAACGCCTCTGGCTTCGGCTTCAACATCAACGGCCTCTTTTATTATAGGCCATACTTCCGGACTGTCTTGAAGTAGCCGGAAAATCAATGAGGCCAGAATTTTTGTAGACTCTTTACTATTGGCTATCCCGTCTTTTTTTATTCTATAAGTAGAGTTCTTGTCGAGCCCAAGTAGTGGGCCAATTTGATAAGATTTAAAGTCGGGATCTATCTTATTGATAAGCGCCAGCAGATCCTCAAACTCTGGTGTCCAGGTTCGTGGCAGTTTATCTGTAAACGCAGCGTACAGGCGGAGCAGGATGGCTAAGGGGGCCTTGAGGGTCTGGTCAGCGTTTTTCACCCCGTACATGGCGGCAGTGTTGACACCAAAGGCAGTGCTTCGTTCGATCAGGCCAAGGCTCTGACGGCTGGAAAAGTGGTCTAAATCGCTGCCCCTCAGGACGATTGGCCGCGCCAGACTTTCATTTTCAGCAGTTATCCTAGAGCTAAGGTTTTTCTTGGTCACGCATCAATACCCGAATCGGTGGAATTATGTATAGTATAGCTGTACATTGCGTGGGTGGAAGCCCGGTTTTGCTGTGTCTAGCGGAGTAGGTATGTCGAAAATCATTCTGACCACTGTGTTGTGGTATCAAGCAGGCAAGGACAGGCGACCCATTATGCCCAGCCTTGCGCTGGAGGGGGTAGAAAGTCGGTTTCCAAGCGTCAAATTTCCAAGCAAAGGTATCACCTTTCTCTATGGTCACCGAAACCCTGGAGAGGCTTACCTGCTAAGGGAGGCGTCAAAACATGACCTAACCCCAGCTGTGGTTCAAATCCCTGTAGAGATTGGTCACTGGCTGAAAAATAAAGCCGCGTTCGCACCGGAAGATCCGGAGCGAGGTATAGAGCACACGAAGTTCTTAGCTATGCAGCGCGCTAAAAAGGAAGTCACGGACGCAGTAGAATCAATCTGGTTGAAAAATTTACCCTTAGGTCATGATGATCATCAGCGAAAGGGTACTCGTTTTGCTAACTTCATGGATGATGTAATTCGCATGGAAAAATTCAAACATTTAATTGTTATTGCTTATACCGTAGATACACTAGAGGCCGGTGAGTTCCAGGTTGCTACTCTTTTTGATTTAAGCGCTATTGATGGGTACACCTGCGGTCAACTTCTTGAAGACACAGAAATAACATGTAGACCAGTTCGTTAATTTTTCCCCCAGAATTTTTGCTTTAACCACCCTGTCACCGCTTGCCTTAACCGGTTGGCCCCAGCAGCAGGGCATCCCCGTCGCAGATTCACTGCGGCTTGCATGGAAATTGACGCAGAGCAGGTGAGCGCCTACCATCTCAAAAAGGGCGGTCAAGCTGCCCTTTTTCAGGCGTCGTCATGCAAGGTATCATATTATTATATGCGACAAATCCTAGAAGCCCTCCCTCAGTTGCCTGTGATCGATCAGGCCGATGCTAACCGGTGGGTGGAGGGAATCACGCGCTACCACGCCCCTCGTGCGGCATGGCACGCTAAGCGCTTGCATGGCATTGGCGGCTCGGAAATGGGTGCCCTTGTCAGCTTCTACCGTGGCGAGGCATCGAGCGGTTTTTCGGACGCCAAGCAGATTGTCGAATCAAAACTGATGAAGCGGCTACCTCAGTTTGAGACCTTCCACATGCGGCGCGGCAATGCCCTGGAAGACCTTGCTCGATCAGCCTACCTGAAGTCTTCTAGCGGTGTAGTCGACCATCAAGCTACAGCGGCGCTTCGCTCAGCAAAGAGCATCCCTGGCTACGAATTCATGGTCGGAAACCCTGACGAAATCGTCTTGGTGAACGGCAAGCGGTATGTGGTGGATTACAAGGTACCCAATACGTTTTCTGACACGATTGAGTTCGACTACGAGGTCCAGCTTCACCATTACGCCACCCTGGCAAAGCTGGCAGGTGTGCGCATTGACGGTCTGGTGCTTGCCAAGCTCGACATCCCTCCTCAGATGTCCGAATACCTCACAAAGAACATCAATGGGTTAGAGCCTCACCAGGTAGCTCAGCTCGTAGACTCGATCGTCAATGTCAACCTCCCAGGTTGCAGGATCGTGCCCATCACTGTCGACCTTCAAAGGCCGCTGCAAGCTGAGCTGCTTGCGGCAGGCCGCGATTGCTGGAACGACTACGTGTTGAAGGGGGAGATCCCTCAGTTGCGCTCAAAGCACGAGCTCGATCTCGAAGGCAAGGTGAAGTTGGACCTAGCTCGGTATCAGCAGCAGTACCTGATGGCCAAGTCTGGTATCAGTTACCTGGAGTCCGTAGTCAAAGGCTCGCAGGCGGGGATGGGAAAAATTCTTGAGGGGGTCAACTATGACGGCAAGCAGTTCCCTTTAGACGCTGTGCGTGTCTCACCAAACAAATTGGATTCCGACCGGGTCCTCAACGAAGCCCTGCTACGTGGTGCCAATGAGGAGGATCTGCGTTCGAGCACGCGATCCTACACCGTCGCTACCCTGCTTAAAGAGATCCAAAAGCTCGGGGGTGACATAGATGCAGAGCATTTGTATGACCTGCCCATGGATGACAAAAAAGCACAGGCCTACCTGAAAGACATCGGAGTGGACCTGGCCAATTTTCGACAGCCTGGCATTTCTGTTCGCCTGGCTGGTACGACCGAGAGTAATGCTGCGAAGAAGCACTACGAAGAGACGGCCGCCGAAAGGTTCAGGCCTTGGATTAATGAGAGCCTGATTGCAAATCAGGATGAGGAGTCGGATTACCGGGATAGCGATCCCGATGAAGCACCACTGATGCCTATCGAACCTGAGACGGGGCAGTTCGATGGAGCGTTGGCAGACGCCTTCAAGGCGTTTGAATCCCAAGACGAGCAACACCCACAGAACCCCATGAGAGCCGGTTTAGGCTTGCGTTAGGAGAATGATGTATGGATATCAACAAGCTTTTTCAGGAAAAAATTAAGACCGAACAGAAGGCCACGCAGCCTAAAAGTTTTCTGGTAAAGGTTGATCGGGAACCGGTTTTCTCGCCGTCAAATCCCAATGTTTTCAAGGCGATTGGCACTCGTACCGATAATGACGAGCGAGTCGTGGTGATCACCGTCAAGTCTGCCAGTGGCCAGTATGTACCCAAAGCGGGTGACGTTATGCGCGTCGATAAAGCTGCCCGCGATCCTGCTCAGCCAGATAAACCTGTGTATCGAGCTCAATATTTCCATACCTACGAAGCCAATGACTTTTGCTTGAATGCGGTCATGCAGCCTCAAGAGGTCCGCACTACCCCTGGTACACGTATGGTTGGGGCAGTCGTCCACGCTTACGACCCCAAGAGTTCCGCAACGTTGCTCACCGGTGCCGATGTCCAAAATCAGTTGACCACGTCGATTTTGCATCACTTGAAGCAGTGGGAAAAAACGGAACAGTCGGCCATCACTCACGATGTCAAAGGTAAGGCTCTGTGGGAAGCAGGCCCAACACGAGGCCTGGCACCATTTGCCTTGGTTCGATTCGCCAACCAGAGCTTCAAGGTGTTTGGTGGCGGGGCGATGTTTGTGGACCCGAATGACAAGGCAAAGGGGGAGCGGTTTCCATCGGATGCAGAGCTGGTTGACCGCATTGAAAAAACGAAAGGGGTGATCACCCTCAAGAACGTAATCAGAGACCTGATCAGCGGGGGGGCAACGGCAGCTGACCTCAAAAAGGTCGACATTGCCGTTGTGCCTGGTTTGGGTATTAACGTGGGCTTGGACCAGATCACCAAGACCCAAAAATTGGGGAAGGAATACTACGCAGTCCCTCAGGCCTATGCCATTCCAAAGGATGATGGCGGCACCTTTGCCGGTCACCGCGAAACCATCATCCACGCAAAATTGACTCGTACCGGTAAAGTCGCTGTCGTCGATACCTCACCTACGCCAGGCGGAAAGGCTACTGCTAAGGTTCCTTTTTTTGCCAATGAACTGGCGCTAATGGCAGAGCGCAAGAACATGGCTGCCGGTCTGCAGGGTGGCCAGGGTGGCCAGGGTGCAGCTCAAATGACCCGTGCTCAGGCTCTCCAGATGAATGACTTCCCTGACGAGCCAGCAGTTAGCCAACCTGTCCAAGCGCAAGAGCAGCGCCAGCAACAGACTCCGACACAAGCTGCTCAGCAGCACGTTCCCCAGCAATCGTATGACCAGTCCTCGCAGTCTCAAGCGCATGAGTCCCACGGGGCGTCTCAGGAAGACTATTCGTCCTTCGACAGCGAAGATGATTTTGCGAATGACATGTTCGTAATGGAACAACTGGGGCAAGGGTTGGATGGAGACGACTTCAATGACGTGGATTCCCTTCTGCAGCAAGCAGAGCAAATTTCCGCTCAGCGCAGCTCTCCCCGTATGGGCTGATTTCACCCGCTGACGTCGATTGTTGTTCCTTCCTTGCTGGGCGGCGGCTGTCGCCCAGCAGCTCTGTGTAGGTTGAAAAAGCTATGAGTCAGACCAAAAAGTGGCTCGACTTCAAACCGTACGGTATGAGGCTCGCGCTGGCACGCTCCAAGAATCCGAATTATTCCCACACCTTGCTCTTCGCCGGAGAAGGCCTCAAAGATGAGGCGACCTTGCAGGCCCTGAGAGATCTCGGTTTCTCGCGGGATATGAGGTGGCCGCAAAAGCACTATTGGACCCGAAGCTTCGTCGGCGTCAAGCTGACGGATCTTCGTGAGAAATTCCCAAGATCTTTGATTGTTGACTTGCCCGTAGAGGAGATTTCCCCAGCAATCAAACACGAACTCAAGCAGCGCCAAGGCGCGGGAGTGAAAAATGAATCCAACTCTGAACCTCGAAGCCGCCCTACAGGAATCGCAGCTCGCACTCCCCCTGGAAGTGTCAATGATGCCCGAAGTGGAGCCAATGGGGCGCTGGGCGCGGGTGGTGCATCAAATGATGTACGAGAGCAACCCCTGGATGATGCTCAAGCTGCACCAAGAGGAGCGCCTGATCGAGTACCTGAACGAACAGGGCGAGGAACTGAGCGACCAAGTCCTGACGCTAGCGAAACAGTGGCGACTGCAGAACCCGCTGCCCCGGACCGCGCAGCATCAGGAGCGAACGGCCTGGCTCAACCAGGCGAAGTCGTACGCAACGGAAGTCCAGATGAACAACCTGAGCGAGAAGATAGTGTCGCTGCGCGACCAGTACCAGGGAACAGCGGTTCACTGACCCCTGAGGCTGCTCCCGAGCAGCCCGATCAAGGTAGTGATCCAGTTACTGCTGTAGGTTCCTCCGATGGCGCCAGCGCGACTGCGCCAACACCTGCAGAGGTGGTGAACGAGGACGGCCTGAGCGCGCAGGAATATGCCCGAGCGCAGCAGATCTACGGCAACGGTGTGGGTGGCGATGGCCAGCAAGAAAACCCCTTTGATAGCGCGCTTGAACCAGTCCCGAGTCCAAAGGGGTTGGATTTAGATAATCCTGACCTCGAATCCGATCTCTACCTCGACACTCGCGAAGCTTTTGATCGCCGCGATTACGCGCAGGCGTATGCACTGTACCAAAAGGGCATGGGTTCCAACGGGGTAGAGAGGGACGCGTTCGAAGAGGCGTTTGCCGGTCTATCGGGTGGACGCGGCGCAAGTCTCTACCTCAGCAAAGATCAACGCCGCGAACTGCATCGCATGGGCATGCGCGACAACCTGGTTGAGCATTTTGCGCTCAATTACGTGGGCGCGGAGGCCAACCTTGCATACGCATTCGACTTTGCCACTCAAAATGACGCCCTTGTCGCTTCATCGCTTACACAGCGCATGTCGTCCGAGGTCAATGGCATCGGCGGCCAGATCAAAGCTTTGGGCTTTGAGCATGTAAGGGACGAAGACCCTGCTACTGGCGCACCTGAGTATTTGTACCGCTCTCCATCTGGCGAATCATTGGTCGTGGGTGTTGGTCAGAACGCGCTACACATCACCGGTCACAATCATGGCCAAGTGCTCCCAGCATTTGAAGTCAGGGACAACCTTGATACCTCTGTCGCATCGGTTGGCGAGCAGATCAGAGCAGAGGCAAACGCCCTTTGGCCTCACCTGTTCCAGGCGCCAGCCAAACAGGTCGACCAGGCCAACGAGGAGGCTTCGGCGCCAGCGGAAGAGGCCAAGGCAGATCAGCCTGCAGCTCCAGTCCTAGATGCCCACATCGCTGATATACGTGCGGTAGTCGCCACACAAGAGTCGCAGCCTGCCTTCAACAACGGCTGGCTGGTAATGAATGCTGCGCGACCACTGCTGGGGCATGCTACCGAAAACGGCAAATTCCTCGATGGGGTTCATTATGCGGCTATCGATCCGGACGACAGCCTGGCCGCGACGTACATTGAAGAAAACCGGAAGCTGAATGCCTCGATCGTTGTAACAGCGACTCAAGACGAACAGGCATTAATGGCCATTGCGGGCAACCGTAACGAGGCCGAATACAAGGAGCTCCACGCTCAAGGTGGACTGCTCGATCAGGCTTCTTTCCTGATCTCCAAGATGCAGCACACGCCGTACGGGCAGATGAAGGCGCTGCTGCAGCGGGTAAGGGAAGAGCAACAGGTCACCGTATCTGCGGACCAGATTGATACGCCTGCCCAGGCAGTAGAGGCTCAGCCAAGTGCGGTCGTCGAGCCCTCGGTCCCATCAATCACTTCGGCCCCAGCTGTCATTCACACGGAAGGTGAGTTCGAGAGTGCCGAAGCCGAGCAGGTTTATTCAATCGATCGCGTGTGGCGCGGCTCGACCCTTCAGCACATGCTGGATACGCAGGGTAGAACCCCTTCGACCTCAAGCATTTTCGCAGCCCTCAAGAGCTTTGAGTCTGGGGAGCCTACGAGTGATGTTTCGAAGCGGACCCTTGCGGCATTCAGGGGATGGGGCGTTGAAGGAGACGGTCTTCGCGTAGACAACCGGAAAAGCCACGAAAACCACACTGGCAATCAAATCGCTGCTTACCTGGGCATGACACCTGGTGACTTCCAGCGGGCATACATGGACAACCGCCTGGAGTCCTACTACACCCCACCACAGCTGTGCGATGCCATCTGGAAAGGGGTCATGCGAGCAGGGGTGAATGACGGCGGCAAGTTCCTGGACGCTGGTTGCGGTGCAGCTGCATTTTTTGCTGCGGCCCCAGACAATGTACAAAGTCATGCTACGTTAATCGGAGTTGAAGCTGACCCGATCACTGCCAGGCTTGCCGCTGCCGTGGCACCGGATGCCCGCATCATTCACTCGAAGTATGAGCAGGCGGTGCTGGCGCGGGACTTCGATGCTGTAATTGGCAACGTACCGTTCGGTTCCACCAAGATTCATGACTCCAACTATCCCGACGCCCATCACATCCACGACTACTTCATCCTTCGTAGCCTGGACCAGCTCAAGCCTGGTGGGATTGCAGCAGTCATCACTTCTGCCGGTTCGCTCGACAAGGGTGATCCAAAAGTCAGGGAAGAGATGCTGCAGCGAGCCGACCTCGTAGGTGCTGTTCGCTTGCCTCGGGAGACATTCAGCCACCTGAATGCCCAAGTTGCGACAGACATTCTGTTCCTGCAGCGCAGGCCTGATGGCACCAAACCGTCCTATGACTACACCCAGTCCGTCCGTGTGTCCCTCGATGAGCAGAGCGGATCGATGTACGAGGATGATAATGGCAGCGAGTACATCAACCGCTATTACCTGGACAATCCTGAAAATATTCTCGGTAAGTACGAAATCCGTCCGACTGCTTTTGGACCGAAGCCAGCGCTGGTAGATCCAGACCTAGCAGTAATGCAAATTGTCGATCGCTTCGATTCGATGCAGGTGCGGATTGAAAGCCGAATCAACGAGTTCATGCCTGAAGGCCTGGCTTCCAAGAAGAACTGGGAGCCAGTCGATAAGGGCACCAATGGCGCTCGTGCACATGTAGGGGAGGAGGACTGGAGCACGTTCGAGCGCATCGAGCAGCGCCAGGACAACTTCGTCGGCGACAACATCATTGCCGATGATGGACGCATTCTCGAAATCGTGGACATTGCCCATCGGTTCGATGACGAGGGCGTACTGATCGGCCATCAACACATCGTCGCTGAGACGAACTTCGCTGGCAAACGAGCTGCAACCATGGAGGCCTACATCGGGCTGCGGGATGCAAGCCGTGAGTTGATTGCTGCTCAGTTGAATGGCAGCGACCAGGTGCTGAGTGCCACCCAAGAGAAAGCGAAGCTGCTGTACGACGCTTTCACCAAGAAATTCGGGCCGGTTAACGCCAACAAGAACGTCAGAATCTATGGCGAAGATGCTGGCTCAGCAGAAGTCTGTGCTCTGGAAGTCTGGGACGATGAGGAAGAACAGGTCCTGGCCCTTGCCGACACCTTCGAGAAGCGTGTTATCGGCGCTGAGTTGGTACCGAACATCGAGACGGCAGAGGACGCTTACTACCACTCGCTTGACCGCAAAGGCCGTGTCGACTTCGACTTTATGGCCGAGGTGCTGGGCCAAGAAGTGGACCAGATAAAGGACAAGCTCATCGGTGACCTTGTATTCCTCAATCCTATCACCCACCAGTATGAACCCCAGCATCAATACCTGAGCGGTAACGTCGTCTTGAAGCTTGCAGAGGCCGAACAAGCCCTTGCCTCGATGCCTGAGCTTCAGCCCAACGTCGATAAGCTGCGGGAGACGCAGCCTGATCCAATTCCCTTTGAAGATATTTCATTGCGGCTGGGTGTTGGCTGGATTCCCGAACGTGACATCGAGCAGTTCGTAAGTGAGCTGTTCGGCACGAAGCTTACACCTCGTGACTTTAGCGTCCGTTACACGCCTGAATTGGGCTCGTGGGCTGTCGAGGTTTCGAGCTCGTTCAAGACCACGCACGAAACACGCCGTAGCACTATGCATGGCACCAAGGATTGCCCGTTCGAGCGTCTGCTGGAGATGCATCTCAATTCCCAGAAGCCGACCCATTACGACAAGGTCGACGGCAAAAGCGTTGTGAATGACGAGCGCACGATGTCCTCCCGTGCCAAACAGGAAGACATAGAGTCAGCCTTCAAGTCGTGGGTGGCCAAGGATGTCGATCGCATCCACAGGTTCACTGAGCTGTATAACGCGAATTGCAACAACATCGCCCTGCCGAAGATCGATGGTTCGCGCATCACTTTCCCCGGCTTGGCATCTACCTGGAACCCCAGGACTCACCAGAGCGACCAGGTTGCAATGTCGCTGATGGGCTACAACTGCATGGCTGCTCACTGCGTAGGCGCTGGTAAAACCTTTGAGATGGTTGCAATCGCGATCAAGCTCAAACAGGTTGGCCTGTGCAATAAGCCGAGTATTGCGGTGCCGAACCATATGCTCGGGCAGATCACCCGCGAAGCGAAACAGATGTTCCCAAGTGCAAGGATTCTGCAGGTTACTGCCGACGACTTGAAAGGTGCTGCTCGCCAGCGTTTCTTGGCGCGGGCTCGCAACAACGATTGGGATCTGGTTGTTTTCACGCACGGAATGATGAATCGCCTGCAGGCACCGCTCGAAATCCAAACCCGTGAACTGGCCAAGAGTATCGGTAAGATCGAGGCCAAGATCGCCGATGCGGATGGGCGCGTTAAACGGCAGCTTGAGGCTAGTCTCAAAACGCAAATCTCCAAGCTTGAAAGCGTCGAGAAGGCCTTCAAGGATGAGCAGCTCAAATCTGGGGTGCTCACGATTGATAAGCTGGGTATCGACCTTATCAACGTCGACGAGATCCACCTATACAAAAACCTCGCCATCAACTCGAACATGAACGTCCTAGGCGTGACACGGGGTGGTTCGCAGCGCGCTGAAAACCTCAGCATGCTAACTGAGTACATGCGCGACCTGCATGGCCGTAGCTTCGGCATCAACGGGTTCACCGGTACCCCGGTGTCCAATACCATCTGTGAGCTCTACGTCCACGGCGCCAGGTTGAGGCCTGAGCTATTCCAGGACCAGGGTATTCACGACTTCGACGAGTGGGCCAAGCGGTTCGGTGATGTGGTGTCGGCGCTTGAGCCGTTGCCAGAAGGGGGTGGATTCCGGGTAAATGAGCGGTTCGCCCGTTTTGTGAACCTTCCTGAAATGATCAGCTTGTTCCGCTCGTTTGCGGACGTGAAAAACGCAAGCGACCTGAACCTGCCTGTCCCTGAAGTCGAAATGATCATCGAGTCCGTAGACCAGAGTGACTTCCAAAAGGACTTCATGAAACACCTGGCCATCCGTGCAACACAGGTCCGGTCTGGGTCAGTGCGGCCCCATGAGGACAACATGCTTTCGATCGCTACTGCAGGTCGGAAGGCAGCCTTGGACTTGCGGCTCGTGAACCCGATTATTCCCGATGACGCCAGCGCAAAGCTGCCGCTCGTTGCGAAGAACGTTCATATCGAGTGGGAGCGGCACGGAGACGTGAAGGCCGCCCAGATCATCTTCATGGATCAGGGCACTCCAAAGCCTGACGCCTCGTTCACCACTTATCAAAAACTGCGCGACCTGCTCGTTGAGCGGGGCATTCCCGACCACGAAATCGCGTTCGTCCATGAGGCCAAGAACGACACTGAGAAGGAAGCTTTGTTCGACAAGGTCCGCAAAGGTGACATCCGTGTGCTTATTGGATCAACTGAAAAAATGGGCGTGGGTACCAACGTCCAGGACCGCCTGGTCGCGCTGCATGATGTTGATTGTCCATGGCGACCATCGGACATTGCCCAGCGGCGCGGCAGGATCGAGCGACAGGGCAACAAGTTCTTCGAGAGCGTCCGCAACTATCGCTACACCACCAAGGACTCGTTCGACCTGTTCATGTGGGGCGGTAACCAGCGTAAGGCGAACTTCATTGCCCAGGCCCTGGGGGACCCTACTAAAGCCGGTCGCGAGGTGAGCGAGGACGTAGACCTTGGGTATGCAGAGGTCATGGCAGTGACCACGGGTAACCCCAAGATCAAAGAGAAGGTCCAAACAGACGACCTGGTGAACAAAATGGAGCGCAAGCGCCGAACCTGGCAGAGCGACCTCTACACCAAAGCATCTGCCGCTCGAAACCTCCGCTCTACGATGTCTCAAACCCGTAGGATGATGGACGCTGAGAATATTCTGGCTGATGCCCTTCCCAAAGGTGTGGGTGGGAAGAAACCAGTCGAGATCAGCGGCGTAGTGACAACTCTCGGTACCGAAGGGTCGTGGACGGCCCTCAGGGCCACCGAGGTGGGTAAGGCTATCCTGCAGCGCTACCCGATCGCAGAGGCGCGCCTCATGAAATTCAATGAGGCCCACGAAAAGTTGGGCATGTCGATCGGCAAGATCCAGCTCATGCTTGAACATGATATCAGCACCAAGCAGTCGTTCATTCGAGGCAAGGTTGGTGATCAGTTGCTTCCCACCCGAATCGGTATTTCCAAAAGCGAGCAGTCCATGGGCGCTATGGTGCGGGAGCTTTACGACACTGATTTCAGAATGAAGAGGCTCGAAGAAGACCTGCGCAAAGATGAGGCAGGCTATGAGCTGGTGAAGGACTTCAAGCTCGACAGTGAGTGGCCGGAGGAGGGTGAATTCGTCGAGTTGAAAAACCGGCAGCGAGAGCTAAACGTATGGTTCGCAGCTCAGGACTTCAACTCAAGCGACACTGTCGATCCCTTCAAGATCCGCATGGACAAGTTGGAGCAGGAGCTGGCCCGCCAGATTACCTTGTCGGATCTTGAGCGGGAGATAGCTGCAAACGGCGACCTTGCAATGCTTGATCGTTCCGGTGGCTTTGGTGCCCAAGATGACGATGTACCAAATCATGAGGAGGTAGTGACGTTGAAATCAGGTCCAAATGCTATGCGTCTGGGCTAAATCTCTCGCAAGCGAAAAACCCGCCCCACGGCGGGTTTTTTGTGCCCATGACAAGACTGCCCTTTTTCGGTATCGTCTCGGTTTGCAACGTCTCATATTATTAAATCTAGCAAGAGGATATGCCTGGTGCTGATGAAATCTCAACTCAAGGTCACTTTGGTGGCCACTGCACTGGCGCTTGCGCTGTCTGGTTGCGCAACTAAAGAGCAACGACCGCTGATGACGGAGTCGGACGCTGCGGTCCAGGAACTAAACGATGCCGCGCAACGAGTAGCCCGTGCAGCTGAGCAGGCCTCCCTCGCCCAGACCGTTCGCAATAAGCAGAACCGGGTGACGCAAGAGCTGAAAATCGACCTTGCGCGGGTACCGCCCGAAATGCGGGCCCCCTTGCTGCTGGAGGGGGGATTCAACGGCGAGCTCGAAATCTTCCTGAAAAGCGTGGCCAATACGGTTGGATGGCCTGCACCGGTCATCATGGGCTCCCGTCCTGCTACGCCGTTGATGGTCGCCTTCACTGAGCAGCGCCGCCCGCCAGTGCTCTGGATTGCTGATGCTGGATATCAAGCAGGGGAGAGCGCCGACGTCCGACTCAATACGCACCTGCGCCAAATCATCATCGCCTACAAGGACACACGGGGCGGCCAGCCGTTCAGTGCTGCAGCTCGGTGAAACCTATGATCAACAAAATATGCGTCCCGCTGGCGCTTGCCTTCGTGGTGCTGAACTCAATGCCTGTGCAAGCCGAAGAGTCTGGCTCTTCGAACCCGCTTGTAGCCGTAAAACCCAAGGATTTGACCAAAGACCAGTCGGACTCCTGTGAAACGGTTCTATGCCTGGCTGGCGGCGGTGACTTGGCCGAGTGTGCCGAGCCGTTGAAGCGTTTCTACGACATGAAGAAGAAGTACCGGCAAAACTACTTAAACATTTGCCCGAAAGACTGACCGCGCCTCCAGCTTCTAGGATTTACCGACATTGGCACTTTCACCGCAGCAACAGCGAATTGTTCAGCACCCCTTCGATCGTCACGCGGTGGCGCTCGCGGTAGCTGGGTCTGGTAAATCAACCACCATGGTTGAGCGCATCGCCGTACTGATTGAGGCGGGCCGTTTTGACCCGAGCCGAGTGGTCGCAGTGATGTTCAATCGGGCGGCAGCTGGCAACCTGAAGGAAAGCTTGGTCAGGCGCCTTGGAAAACGCAATGCCCCTGCTTCTCTAACGTTTCACGGTTTGGGTACGGAAGTTCTTCGCCGCCTGATGTTCAGGGAGAAAGCTCAGAAGGGGGACCAAAATGCTGAGCAATGGCAATTCATTGGCGATACATCAAAAGCGGAGCGGTTTGCTGCAGAGGTGATCACTAGCGCCTGCAAGCAGTACGGCCATAAGTACCCACGGCTTGTCGCCCGAGACTTCCTCGGTTTTGTAGACCGTGTGAAAGGTGACTTGAAAGAGCCTGCTGTGGTGTTCGCCGAAGGTGATTGGCCAGCGCGGTATGATTGGTTTGTTTCCTGGTACAGGCAGTTTGAGAAAGAGCGTCTACAAAAACGAATCAGGCTGTTTTCTGACTTAATCTATGATCCGGTTCGCATCATGATGCAGGATCCGGAAGCAGCGGCATATATAGCTGGTGGATACGATCACATTGTTTTGGACGAGTACCAAGATATTGGTCACGCTCAGCATAGTTTGGTTAAATTTGTAGCTGCAGCCAACCATCGAACGCCCCAGGCACGGGTGATGGCTGTGGGCGACGACGACCAGACGATTTACTCCTGGCGCGGTGCCAACGTAGAGTACATCCTGCGCAAGTTCCATGATGATTTCACTGACGGTAGCGTTTATAAGTTAAATCGGACTTGGCGTTACGGGCACGCCCTTTCCTGCGCCGCAAATTATGTGATTTCTGGTAACTCTGATCGAGCAGATAAGCTCTGCATTTCGGGAGATAAAGCACCTAACACGGACCTCTTCCTTGAGTACGACGTGCCAATCGGCGGAAAGCCAAAGATCGTCAGTATCGTAGATAACTACCTTTCATCCGGTGGAAACATCACCGACATGGTGGTGCTTGTGCGCTCCTATGCCAAGTCGGCATCGAGCCAGTTTGACTTGCTAGAGCATGGCATCCCCTTCCGGATCGAAGGTGGAGATGAAGCATCTGTGCTGGAAAACAAATGGGTTTCCTGCCTCCTAGGATGGATGAGGCTGGCAGCGGGCCAGGTTGCTATCCATGCTTATCAGGGTGATCCGGATATCGGCGCCATCATTGGGATGAACAAATTCCTGAACGTGCCGTCTTTAGGAATTGGCTGGGATAATAGTGGGATACTCACAAAGCTGGTCCTGCAGTATCCAGAGGGCGAGGAAGGGTTCAGCAAATTCATCTCCAAGCATGTAGCCACCCAGAACCAGGGCCAGGCAGACCGGGTTGCTCGGCGTGGTAAGCTTTGGCGTAAGTACCGGACTCTCGGGAAGAGCCGGAATTTCCCGAAGCCGGCCCATCTGCTCAAGGAGCTTCTGTATCACTTAGACATCGAAAAGCAGATCCTCCAGGAGACTGGAAAACAGGAAGACGCAGACGAGATAATGAGCTTACTAGAGGCCTTCATTGAGTATGTGAAGGTCAATAGCAAAGGCAAATCTCTACCTGAGTTCATGCACCATATTCAGGATCTGCTTGATACATCCGACCGCGCTAAACAAGCTACGTCAGCCCTCCTGATTACAAGCTGCCACCGCTCGAAAGGAATGGAGTGGCCTTGTGTGATCATGCCAAGCCTATGGCAGGGGGCGTTCCCGATTGTTCCTCGGTCAATCGACCCAGCGAAGATAGAAGATCACCTTCAAGATGAGCGTCGATTGTTCTATGTTGCGATGACCCGTGCCAAGCGGGCGTTGTATCTGATAGCCCCACGCGACCCTAAGCTGCACCCCTGGCTCACAGCAGGCAAGGGTGGTAACTGCGACAATGTGATACCATTCGTCAAGAATCCTGGTACTGCCAGTCAATTCCTCTATGAGAGCAACTTGTTTCTTGCGAAGGCGCTCCCACTGATTATTGCTGGCGCCAAAGGACGTGACTCGGTGAAGGCGTCTTCACCTGAGTTATTGAACCAGTATCTGGAAGAACTGAACATCGACTTTCGTGTCGAGAAAATTGAACAGGGTGTCGCATGAAAAAGCTGCTTGAATACAACGAAATAAAACGCTCCATTGAAGATGACATGGAGAGGATGGCGATTCTTGAAGCAGATCCTGAGTTCAAGCGGGATCAAGAGTTTGAATCCAAGCTGATGGCGCTGATGGGCGAGTACAACCGTGATCTCAAGGGCATCATCTCGGTGCTCGATCCTGATTTCAACCGTACTTCGCCGCTGCAGCGTACCGAGAAACAGGTGCGCGCACCCCGTCAGGTCATCGTATATACCAACCCACATGACGGCACGAAGGTCGAGACCAAAGGCGGCAACCATGCTGTTCTGAAAGCATGGGGTAAGCAGTACGGTAAAGACGTAGTGAAGAGCTGGGGCAAGCCTCAGGCACAGTAACGACCACTTGAGCCGCCTTTCTACGGGCGGCTTTTTTTATTCTTGGTAGCGTACGAGCTGGGATGAAACAGACTGATCGATACACATACCCCGCGAGGCTACCCAGACAGCTTCATGGCGTGATCAAGGCCGCTGCAAAGTTGGCCGATCGAAGCATCAACGCGCAGATTACAGTGATGCTGCGCGACAGCCTTGACCGTTTTCCAGTACTACTGGCCCTCCCAGCTGTCCTACACAAACTCGATCAGCCGTTCGGCGTCAGGATCGATCCCGACCTGCAGAAGTCCCTTGTTGAGGCCTCTGAGGCCGCCGACCCATCACGCAGCTTCAACCAGGAGATCGTTGGGCGGTTGATGGTCATGGTACCTACATCGCACCAGGCCCTCATCGAGTCTTGGGAGCAGTTGGACCAGATCCTTTCGGACCTTTTAGACCGTGGGGACCTAGCGCATGACGGTCTATGTGAGCTTCGGAGCCGCAGAGAGAGCTTTGAGTGGCTTTTGAAGCACACCCTGGCCGTCGATGCCGTGTCCACCACTTCGTAGCTATCAGGGTCGCTCTGCGGGTGTAGGGAAGATCAAAAGCCAGCTGCATGCCCCAGCCCAGTTTCATGCTGGGCTGCGCCAGTAGAGCTGCATGGTGCTCGCTCAGTTAGCCATGGACACGATTTTTCGTGCCTGCATCCATGGTGATGGCCACGGCAGCGCTCATTGATCAACCTCGCCGTAAGGATCAGTTACATGGCCACAACGTTGAGAAAAGTCCAGCAAGAGCGTCGTGCCGCCGCCGCCCTCTCGGCTGGGCGTATTGTCCCGAAAGAGCGACTGGCCCCGATCGGGAAAGAAAACGAGCTTTGCGACCTTTTCATCCGCGACGTCAACAAGGTAGAGGGGTGGACTTGTTACCCCGAAACAGCTGGGTTCGACATTTTGGTCGTGCACCAGGACGGTCGCCAAATTGGCGTGGAGGCCAAGCTCACCCTGAATATGAAGGTCGTGGATCAGATTCTGCCAAGTTTCAATGACGACCTTTACGGCCGCCCCGGCCCTGATCATCGGTTGGTGATAGTCAGCAGGATTACCGATGCCAGTGAGGGGATCGTGAAGATGCTGCAACGATTTGGTGTGTCAGTGCTGTCGCCCAGGCAACGATGGGGTCGCGACGGCTATGAATACTACTTCCCCGTCGACCTCATTGCTAATGAGCCTGGCTGCCAGGAGCGCATGTTCGACTGGTCGCCAGCTGAACGCTGCTATGTTCCGCCGATCGTGAGTAACTTGCCCGCTGGGGTGCCCTCACCGATCCGCCTGACGCCCTGGAAGGAGTCAGCAGTGAAGATTGTCGCGCTGATGCGAAGCCAAGGCTTCGTCACAGTCAAACAGATAGCCCAGCATGGTATGGGCGCCACGAGATGGACCCAGCCCATTGGCAGCGCGTCTGCTTGGCTGTCTAAAGGTGCATCTCGTGGTCAGTGGGTCGAAACCGAACACATGCCACCATTCGACAAGCAGCATCCCGAGCTGTACGCCATGGCCGTTGAGGCGCTGGCGCTGAGTGAGAAAAATGAGTTCTCTCTGACATAATGGCAAAGCGCCCTCAACCGGGTCACCGGTTTAATGGGCGACAACCTGGATGAGTGTTTGAGTAAGGAACGGACATGCCAAGCTACGAAAATCGATACGCTGCAGCCCATGAGAAGTACTTCGCCGAGAACCCCCATGAGCTCGACAGGCAGATGGACGCTGTTAGCCCGAGAGTCATCGAGGCATGCGGGATTACCGTTGATGAGTACCGTCAGCAGCAGCGCTATGTGCTGTTCTCTCAAGCTGCAGAGGGTCACAGCTTAGACCTAGATGAGTTCGTCATCCGCTTGGTAGCCGAGTCCCCGGAGCAAGCGCATGAGTGGCGGATCACCAGTCATCGCAAAATGGCTGACAGTCTTGGAATCGATTGGGCGGACTACAAGGCCATGAATCGAATCGCGGAATGATTGAAGTGCAATACGGTGGCACAACAATGCTGCCCATTGGCTAGGGCATGGCGTTCATGTGATCAAGATCTGTGAATGCTTCCCCATACCCATCAGGAGCGCACCGAGACTGATCGTGGTGCGCCTCTCAATGCGGACCTTTTACCGCTGCCCATGATCAATCGTGTATCACCTGCAGAGGGGCACACGAATGGCTGGCACCAGAAAGGCGAAGGTTTTCCCTGATCGTATCCAGCCCCAGCTGGTGACCTTTCGAACACATCCTCCCGCAGATGACGATGCTTGGGATTACGAGCCCAAGCATGACGGATTTCGTCTGCTTGTGCGCATTGACTCAGGGGTGAAGTTGTTCACTAAAAATGGTTTGGACTGGACTGCGAAGATGCCACGGTTACAGGCCGATCTGGCTCGATTGCCGGTGCGTGGGACCTGGATAGATGGAGAGATTGTAGCCCTCGACGATGAGGGGATCTCGCATCTGCACCTGGTGCAGCAGGCTTTTCGCGAAGACACGAGCCGACTGATCTACTATGCCTTCGATCTCCTGTTCTTCGATCAGGTCGATTTAAGATCGCGGCCCGTTCAGGACAGGCGGGCTTTACTCAGGGCTTTGCTTGAGGGAATTGACCTGGACAGCGTGCGCTACTCAGCGTCGATCGAAGCTCACGTACCCAGTCTGTTTGCATCAGCGTGCGCGGCCGGACTCGAAGGCCTGATTGGCAAGAGGCGGGGCAGCACTTACACAGGTGATAGGGACGGCTCCTGGATCAAACTCAAGTGCAAGCAGAGGCAAGAGTTCGTCATCGTTGGGTACACCCGATCTCGCGGAGGGGTCGGATCAATCCTCATTGGGTACCATGATGGCACGGGTGCACTGGTTTACGCGGGCCGCGTAAGGTCGGGGTTCACTGATTGCCAACTTGATGAGTTGCAATTGAGACTCCAACCAATAGAGCGAGACGATTCCAGCCTGGCCAATCCACCTCTGCTCAAGAGCCGCGTGGTATGGGTGGATCCTATGCTGCTCGCTGAGGTGCGCTACCAGGCACTTACACAGCGCGGAAAGGTACGGGATGCAGTATACATGGGGTTGCGAGATGACAAGGTTGCACGAGGGATTACCATCGAGGGGTGAAGCGTTGCTAGTAGCAACCTATCGAGCGAGTAGGGGTGGCACGCTGTATTGCGCGCCACCAACCACCCGCAAAGTCAGGCAGGTTTATCGATCTGTGCCTGGTAAGCGTTGAGTGCACGTCGCGCTTCGTGTATTTGATTCTCCAGTCTTTCCCCGCGCTCCTCGTGCCGTCGATCTTGCGCGCCGCTCCCATCACGGCGATGAAGATCCTGGTGCTCCCAGCTTTCTCGCTCATTGATCGCGGTATGAAGGGTGTCTTGCAGCTGCTTGAGGGTTTGATCAACTTGACTCATGTCTTTTCCTATCTGTTAAAACTTGCGTAAACGAACCAATTATGGCGGTGTGCTTACTGATTATGCCATGATAGGTGCAAGTCAACATTATGAGATAAAAAGTGAGTCAACATATTGTATCGACGCTGTCAGGGATTATCGGCGATCTGGTATGGGTTCAGCTGGGGTGGGATAAACCCTTGTCTGAATTCTACATGGTGATGTTCGAAAACGTGCCAGATGCTGAGTATTACGATGAGGGCAGGGTGATCTATTCAAATGAGCTTGATCCAAACGGCTCTGGTCAAGGTCTCGATTACTTCAAGGGCATCGCCACCAAGTTCGGATGTGACATACCACAATCGTTGTGGGTTGCTGCTGATGGTGACAAAGCCTTGAACGTAGTGAATCGAACAGTATTTTATTCACGCACTGGAAATGAGATTGAGTCTCCATGGTCTGAGTCGGATTAGCTAAAAAGGAGCTTGTATGTCTTGGCAGAAATTTCTGGTTTGCTTCTTCATTTGCGGGGTGATTGGTTACTTCGCAGTTGAGCCTGTTTCGGCTGGAAGTGGCTATTTGGGGGGGTTGCTTTTCGCGCAGATCCCAGTCCTGGGATTTGTTTTGCTTCGGGGGCGGGAAGGGCAACAAGGCTAATAGTAGCTGGATGCTCGGGCAGGTCCTTCCACCCGAGCGCAGCTTGAGGCAATTATGTCTTGTCCAGAAGGGACCTGATGAGTTTCAGGTTCGGAGTAGTAACGTCGTTCATAGGCGTCTCTGGGTAGTTCATCTTCGATGCCAGCAGATCCAGGCCAGTGTCAACGCTCTCCTGCGCCACCTCAAGGTCATCACCATTCAGGAAGGCCTCAGTCTCGATCAGATCGTCACGAGTGGCTGTGTAGTCGACCACATTTGCCATCCAGGGCATGAATGCAAGGTTCTGCTCAACAACCCTGGCCATTTCAGACTTGTCCTCGCGGGATGCGAAGTCTGCAGGCCCAGTATCAGCAAAGTCATCAAACCCGCCTTGACCAAAGTCCGGCTCGTAGTTGTACTCAGGGTGCAGGTCCTGCGCCGCTGGCGGTGGGGCAGGTGTGTGATCCATGGAGTTGTCGAAATAAGCGTCCAGCAACTGGTCAACGGACTCAGATGCCGCACGCGGCGCACTAGAGCCTGCCCCAGAGGCCCCTCCGCCACCGTTGGAGCCATCATCATCCCCTGCTGCAGCCAGATCCATACCAGCGTTGCTGGCAAGGAAATCCCCGATACCGGACTGGCTCGCAGCAAAGCGGATCATATTTTCAGGTGCGTTGCGATCTTCTGCGAGCTTGATGAACAGATCCACAACGTCGCTTGGGTTCTTCACGTCCTCCGCGTGAATGGAGCCCAATATTCCGCTCAGTTCCTCGTGCTCATCCAATGCCATTGGAGCGTCACCGCCCAACCGCGACGTTGACACCTCAGAGGACATAATCGACGCCGTGAAGGCCGCAAGCTCGGGGTCAGTTTTATGTCGAGCTTGAATTTCCGCCATAGCCTGGGCCGAACTAAAGTAGATGGTCATCTCGCGAAGCAACGCCCGCGACTCGTCGTTGATCATCTCTTTCAGTTCGATCCACTCGGGCAACGGGCAGATATTCAGCAGCGTGGACAATTCGTCTTGGGTCGGAATGTGAACCTTAGCCATACGGACTGGCCACCAATGCTTGAGGTAGCACATCAGCGGGTTGCTATCTTTCTCCTGGATACCGTGGTTGAACACCTGGGTTTGGTGGATGCTCCCCTGGTACATGAGGTAGGCCTGGCCCAACTCCTGTTTGCGAATAGCGGTCGGGTTAAGTCGGAAGCGCTTCTCTGCCTGAACCTCACTCGATGAATAATAGTTACCCAGAGTACCCTCCTGGTTGTAACGGTTACGCGCCAGCACCGTAGCTTCACCCGAGAGCTCGCAGGCAAGCTTTGTGGTGTCATCGTCGGCGAGGTACATGATCTGGAGGAACGCCGAGTTGGCCATGATCTGTTTTGTGGTCTTCTCGATGTTCAAGAGCATGCCAGGCGCATCCTGCGTGCCCGTTAGAACACCAAATCCAAGCCCACGCGCCTGCGCGTTGATCATCTCTTGGCCCTCGGTCAGCATGTACGCATTTTCGTCGTTCATGATGCCGTAGGGGATGTCAGAGTTGGTTGGCAGGTTGTGGACTACCTTTTCAGCACTGCCCTCGAACACGGTGCCGAGGCCCACAACCATGCCGTTTCGGGTGGCGGTCAGAACGATTTTGCCGAGGTTGGCGAGTTCATCACCCGACTTTTCCATACTCGGGAGAAGGGTCATCAGGATGCGGCCATTCAGTACGCCATCCTGGTAGTCGATCTCACCCTGGCCTGTAAGATAAATGTGGCCGTAGGTGTCAGATAGGGACGCTAGGGCCCGGGTGAAGTAGGCTTGGGCAAAGCCGAACTGGCGGGTGACCTCATCCGTTTGTTTGTCGATCGGCTTGTTCTCATCGTACCCCGACAGGGAGCTCAGATAGCCTACAAGAGCATCACGGGAACCCTTGCCGATGTAGTCGCTATGGCAGAGGCCCACGAACTCTTTGAAGCCCATGTAGCGGCGGATGACGGAAGGGTCAATGCGCAGTTTGCCCTGGTTACGAAGGTCGTTCAGACCCGGCATGATCGCTGCTACAAGTGCGACCGCTCGCTCGGAGAAGATCTTGTTATCTGAACCGCTAGGCGGCATCAGCGAGACGAGTAGCTGGGTGTTAGAGTCGGGAGTTCCTCGGGCAAAAATGCCAGCATCGTTCGAGCTGCGCGAAGCGGGGTCAATACTTTCGGGACTTTGGCTTTTAATGTAGTTCGTCACCCGCATGTCAAAGTCTCTGCCGAAAATCCGGCAGAATGTCGCCACTTGGAACATCGCCTTTGGCGCGGCTTTCGCATCTTGGAATGCTACGCCGCTTCCCACAGAAAGATAATTGACAATGTACGAAACGATGCTTTCAGTTTTTCCCGCCCCTGTGGTGCCGAAGATTAAGAAGTGCTGAGTCAAAGCTTTAAAGTTTGCCCAAATTTCGAGCATGGTGACTCGGCAAAACCCAATATAGAAACTTCCGCGAGCCATGTACCAACCGCGATTTACACCCGGCTTTGGATCGTTTTTGTCCGGGATGTCAGCTCCGAGTGGCAAGTGTATCGGTAAAACGTCGGGTTTAGTCGTGACGGCTAACTGAAGGACGTAGTAAAAAAGTACGGCCAGTAAAAACCATGCTGGGTAGAAGATGACTACTGGGGTAATGAGGCATGCGTAAATGAATGGCAGGCTTGGGCGTTGAAGAGAGTCCCATATCCGCTTGTAGAATGAGCGATGATCAACAATGATGCTATCAAGATTGATTTCCTGATTTTTTTGGATGATCGAACTTTTGCTACTCATGGTTCGTCGTCCTCACGTTTCTTTTTCTGGCCTGCAGCTTGATTTCTGGTGTTCTGTTGAGGTGCGTTGAAACCTGTCTTGCTCACCGGGCCGTTGGCAGCTTCATTAGCCTCACGGATCGTTTTGTTGGCGTCTTCTACCATTCGCCGTTGAACGTCTTCACTGTATTCGCCAGGATCGATCCAGTGCTCTTTTGACATTTCGTCTTTCATTGCATAAACAGCGCTAGCAACCATAGGCTTGATGATCTTCTTCCTCATCGAGAACTCAATCTGATAGTGAGACCATAGTCCTGCCACCTCCCAATACGGACACTGGCCGCCATGGGAGCAAAGCAAAATAAACAGCGTACGGTTTACTGGACGCAACCACAAGAAATTGGAGTGGAACAGACGGCCATTGGCTCGGGCTAGATCTAAAACACCGTAAATCACGTTGTATCGATGGGCGTGACGCTCTGCAATGGCTTTAATGTCTGGATGATTGCCGTACTTTTTAATTAGGTCGTCTGCGCCGGTAGTGTCGCAGTGGTGGGCTGTCACGGGCTTCCATTTCTTATCGTAGGTAGCCTCGACGAAAGAAAAAGCCATTTGGTTAATAAGCTTCATCGCAGACGCGGCATCACCAGCAGCCTGGGCACAGAAAGCGGCGTACAGCCCGCGCTCCATTGGCGGGAGGGATTGAGCTCCTTCCCATAGCGGCCCCAGCTGATCCCCAAAAACCTTGTTGGCGCGAATCAGATTCAACGCAGTGTACCGGTAGTGCGGCAACCTACTACGTTTGTATTTGAACTCTTTAAGCTTTTCATCTTTGTTGAATGGAGGTATTGGGATCATCCTCTTTTCGTCAACCATGGCCTGAGGATCCAATACCCCGTTGTAGCCTTCAGCATGCGTCCACAAAAGACGCTCATCGAGAGCGAAGTCGATGGGCAGGGCATAGGTCCGCCAGGGGCCATCGTACAGGTGTGTATCGAGAAGATTTTTTCCCTTAATGATTGCGCTCGCAGGGAAGTGCTTTGCCTGGATTTCAATAAGGTCGTAGACGTTCTTGATTTGCCTGCGGTATTTGAATCGCTTTACACCTTTTCGAGTCGCCCAGCCGTAATAGAGCATCAGGGCTGCAGCTGGCCACCGCCAGACATAGCCATGCAATTGGAAGAGCTTGAACAGTGCTTCAATTCCATACTGGTTAGGCTTGATGGCAGGGATGTTTCTCAGTGACCTGATCAACGTGGCATACTCCGTGTCCGTCATCAGAAACGAAAGGTGGACATATGCGTACTTAAATACATAAAACGAACTGAGGAAGCTAAACCACATGATGACAGGTCGCAGAATGTACCACCCGCCAAAAACCAGCATTAATGTAACTGACAGGTAGATGCCGAACTCAATGAGGTCACTAGAGGTTGTGTTGCCTTGATGATTCATTGCTGATCACTCGCATATAGCTTGTTGAATGCCTTGAGCAATTTGTCTGCGTAGATCTGGTTGTATTTCGGGGTTGCAGAGTGGTAGTTGGCAATGACTCGAAGATAATCTTCTTGAGTCCTGATACCAGCCAGCATCTGCGGAGTAACGGTACGCATCAGGTGACGGGCGGCAACCATGGCGTTCACACAACCATTGTTGCGGAGCGTGTCTTCGTCGACTCCAATGCTTTTAAGTTCTGTGCGATGCATCGAATTTATTTGGAATGGACCAATATCGTAAGATCCATTCGAGTTTGCCCTGCTGTTTTTACCAACTGTGCCACCCTCCACCATCAGGATGGCGAGCAGCACATCGATGTGCACACCGTATCGCTCTGCAGCCTTTTCGATGCATGTGGTTGTCAGCGGGCGCACAGGACCAGCAGCGATAGCGCTGCCGGTCCAGGCCGCAACGATGCCCGCCAGAATTGGTGCGAGCAGGGTGCGTTTAGCCAATTCGTTGGCCCTTCGTTTGGTCCATCGACGCTGCAGAGCGCTCTCGCCCTGGATCGAGCGTGCGGATAGCGCTTTCACACGATAGCTCGATGCCCTGGTACACAGCCTCGAAACGCTCAATGACCTTATCAAGCGGGTACCCATTTGCCGTTACCGCCTGGCGCGCTTTTTTATCTAGCCCACGCAGGTTTTCGATGGTGTCTTGAACGCCTCCTTTCCATGACTGTGCCATCATCTCACCTGCGCTGGTGAGCAGACTGTTGGCGAGGTAAACCCGCTCATGAGGTTTAAGGTCGAATCGATCGGTGAGGTCGTCGAGCGTGCCACGGATGATGCGGTCATTGAAGTAAGTGCTGATGTCAGCTGCAACTTGAGCATCATTGGTGTGAAAGTAGTTGAACGACTGAAACTCGGTCATGACGTTGCAGGTCGCCATCATGAGTGCATTCGCGATCTCCAGTTCGGGTGTTGCCGTTGGGTACGCGACTGCACCTAGCTTGGACGCCGCTTCTGCATACTCGATCAGCGGGCGAATATAGCTATCTTCGCTTTTATCGAGAACTGACGTGTTGCCCTCTTTCAGGCTGTTGGTGATGATCTTGATCACCTGCCCCGAGATTGTCGCGCTCAACCAGGCTGGTGCCTCGGTTTCTTCGAGGCCATACGCGGCAATGATCTTGCTGGTGTCGGATTGGGTGCGTCGTAGCACTTTACCCATGACAGCGTTGGCCTGTTCCGGCGAAGCCCCATGCAGGCTAGTTGCCTGCAGGATCGGTGCTAAAACCCGCACTCCGTGCGCAGCCGCTTTCACTGCATCGTTGACGATAGATTCGCGCTCGGCCTGCTTTTCAATTCGCTGGAAGGCCTGCCCGATAACATCGTTGGCATTCATCTTGAAATTTCCAGACCTGTCCCTACCAGTGCGTTGGCTGGTCACGTTGTCATCGTCGTAGGCCGAGAGCTGAGCATCCAATTCTTCATCGGATAGGCTTCTCTTATTTCCAGGCTGTTCCATCTACGATTCCTTATCGCATTGAGCTAAACGTGATTGCACGACTTTGAGTCGGCTTATCTGTTGCTTCACCAGTAGTCATGCGCTCACTGAGCATGAGCTGTTGAAGAGTGTCGCGAGTTACCAGCTTTGGAAGGTTCAGCACTATTTGCGCTTTATCGTTGGACTCCAATGCATCTGTAACCCATTGGTTCTGTAGGTCGTTGAAATAGGGCTCAATGGATATGACTTGTTGGTTGGGAGGCAACTGCATCCATTCTTCGGGCGTGTATCCCAGCTCCCGCATACCCGTGCAGATGCAATGCTCCAAAGCCGCATCGAGTATCTGGATACCGAAGCTTTCTGGAATGGAACCTTCCTGCAGCACGCAGAGGTTTCCGTATGGGGAGCTTTCGTCCTCGACCATGGTGAAGGGAAGCATGTTTGCCCCTACTGGCGAGATCCCGATCAGGCGACCGATCACGTCCGCGTGGATTGCCAGCGCCCAGGTGAGTGGTCCCGCCTCATCGACCGCAACGTCTGCGGTGATGACTTCATCTCCGAGTAGAAACGCTTTTGCGCCCATCTCTGCCGCTCGCGCTTCCAGGATGGCTGAGTAGCGTTGAAAGCTGTCCTGCTTTGGAGCATCGGCCATGGTGCGCCTCATCAAAAAAAATGTATCGTAATACTCTACGTTATTCACGACCCACTGAAAACAGGAGTAGCCCATGGCCTCAGTCTTGGACGAAACAGCCGCAACGGATCAGCCAGCCAGCAAATCCGTCCCTGGCGAACGCCCTACGCCTTTGATCTTCACCCATCAAGGGCAGCCTGCAACCTTGGACCATTCCCGATATCAGTCGGCCCCAGCAGTCGTTTCTGAGCGGCCTGCGCCGCTCAATTTTCTACACAATGGGCAGTCTGCGACACTCGATTTGTCGCGGTACCAAAGTGCGTCGATATCGGTCCCTGAACCCAGTCTTCCATCGGAATATCCACGGGTGCGCCCTGGGATGCCGCCAATGACCCATATGGGCCATCCAGTCCAATTCAATTTGCCCACGGCAACTGAGGTCAGGCGTACAGGATTGGAAATACCGACATTCACCCACAACGGCCAGCGGGCCATTCTGGACCTTTCCTTTTTCCAGGCACCGGAGCGCCAGCAAGTAGATAGAGCCCAAGCCCGCGAGGCGGGGGTGGGAGAACAGCAGGGTATGGCTTCATCTGCAGCAATAGCACCACTTGAGGGGCCGAGCCTTTTGGGGCGTACTGGTATGAGCGGCCTCGGGGACATGCTTTCGCGGGGAGGCGCCCAGTTGTCGTCGAATCTGGGCCGCCAAGCGAACCCTGAGCCGCAGGTAAAGCAGGGCGCCGATAGCAGCCGCAATTCCCCTTCCCCCCGTTAGGGACTGTCCCCTTTCTACCTTCGCCCAACTCACAACGGAGTCAGTCATGTCCCAGTCTCCCGAAGCGGATCCTCTCCGCTCCCAAATGCTCGAAGAGGTGTTCAAAGCTGGAAAGAACGCCGCTTCACATCCTCGCCCAGATCAAGCAGCTGCAGAGTTCGCACGCCAGTATTCCGGCGATCGCGAGTTAGTTCATGAGTTCATGAGGGGGATGAACTCTCAGAAGGCGGGAGTTCGTAGCTACGAGGGTGTGTTGGTTGAGCATGGCCAGGCAAAGTACAACCATGACCCTCGTGCAAAGATGAGCTATTTCGTGACCCTGGACACCCCAAGAGGTCATCGTACAGTTTGGGGTATCGATCTTGAGCGAGCTATGGCCTTGAGTGATACCAAGGTCGGGGATCCTGTTCATATCGCCTATGGTGGCGCAAAGGCGGTCGAGGTCGATGTGAACGTGCTGGACGATCAAGGGAAGGTCGTTGGCACCAGAAGGATGGAGACATCACGCAACGAGTGGCTGGTTACCAAAGTTGATGCAGCTGAACTTGCCAGCCGCCAATCAGCATTCCCATTGTCGTATACGGGAGGTGCCTCGCGACCTGGCTCTCCGGGCGTGATGTCTTCGCTTTTTGGTTCGGGAGGGCTGTCAGGCTTAAAGCGCATGCTGTCATTCGGTGGTGATCGGGTTAGCGCCAAGGTGGCTGATTACAGTGAGCAGCGGGCCACCCTGGATCTGCAAGACGCTTTGAAGCATGCCAAGGCCACTGTGGCAGCCTTGAACGAGTCAGGCCTGTCGGTCATGAATGATGATGCTATGGGGAAGGAGGCTAAGGATGCTGTGCTCAGGCAGTTCTTGGCTGATCCACAAAACCGCCAGCAGGTGCTCAGCCTGGCTAACCAGATCAACAAGGTTGGGGACCTGTCTGAAGTCTTGATTGGCAAGGCCGCGTTCAAGGGGCGTGACGATGAGGCCATCGGCAACCAGGTTGTGAAACCTATTCGTGACTTCAAGGAGCAGAACGAAAAGCTGCTCAAGGCCCTGCGCGTCGACGAACGATCCCTCTATGACCGCTTGGACGGAGTGCTCCAGCACCTCACCAAATTCTTGAGTGAATTGCTGGATCGCATCCGAGGTGGCCTTGGGCTGGGATCTGCTCAGAAGTCTCAGGCTGGACCTAGGGCAGCGCCATGAAGGTTCCAATTTGTCCCGCCAAGAGAGAATCCCCTTGGGTTAAGGGAAACACCCTTTGAGCGAAACAAAGCAAATTGGAAGGCGAGTGGACGAAATCACTGGACGCCATTGCATTATGTTGGTAGTTTTAGCGTCGAAGCCGTCTCAAAAGCTTCTCCCCTCGGGCAGTGTATAGTTTGCTTTCATACACAAAGGACGTTCCACCGTCTTGCTCGAAAAAGCCCTAGCGTTGGTAGCGCTGGGGTTTTTTTTCGCCTCTAACTTCTCAGCTGGTTTCAGGTCGACCTTTGAAGATTGAACGGTGATAGGCCTTATTGGGGGAGGCCGCCCCATTTAAGGAGGTTCAATCATCACCAGTGCAGAGCTCCTCGCCCGCCAACTATTAGTTGTGTGTTCGGGAATGTGTCGGGGTGCTCTGCAGTGGTGGTGACAACGTCGGGGCATGATGGATCGCCTTGCGTAGTACGTCTATATAGGCGTACGATGCAAGACGAATCCATTCAGGCAAAAAGGATGCATCGTGGCCACCATTCAGCAGCTTTCGCCCACCAGTTACTCGCTAACCGCCCGTGGCTCCCAGATGCTCCTGGAGCAGACCCCCAAAGGGTGGGTGATGAAGACTCGGAATGCATCCACTCGCGTGTGGGGCATGGGTGGCGAGAGCTGGAAAGACTTCAGCTCGCTCATGGAAGTCGAGGCTCACTACAAGAGCTGGAGGGGTATAGCTGCTCTGGTCGATGGTCCTGTTCTTCCACTGCAGTGACAAGGGCCAGCCGCCCGTCCTCATCCGGTCCTTCCTAAATCCCTATCCAGGCAAGTTAGATACTCAGCTGCGCTGGGGTGGGGGAGATCAAAGGCGGTCTTGCCCGCAACTGTGTACCCTCAGGTGAGCAACCGTGGCAGTCAGGACCTTTGTAAGTGGCAGTTCCAAGTCGCGGAATTTCCCTGTTGCTGTCAACGGTGTATGATGGGCACTCATGCGAATGGTTCCTTGAGGTACGGTGGCAGTTCCTAGCCAGCTACCCACATAGCAACACAGATAAGCCGCTTCCTAGAGCGGCTTTTTTGTGCCCGCCGTTTGGCTTTAGAGGGTACGGCACGCCCATGCGCTGATCTCATTTTCCGTGAACACCGCATGCGCACTGGTGGTAGGCTTCGCAAAGAACCTACCACCAACTCTCTCAGGATCGTCCGCTATTCGTCATCAATCCTGACAGAGAGCCCTATGACTGCCCCTATCCGCCGAGCAACATCCCTTCGCCCTGGACAATTCAAGCACCTGATCCGCGTTGCATCAGTCACTGGCCGTCTGCCAGAACGCGACGTTATGCTGTTGTGGCTCACACACACCACAGGCATTCGCGTCACCGAGCTGGCCTTGCTGGAGGTTGCAGACGTGCTGTACCCCAGCGGAGCAATCAAGCCGGAGGTGTATCTACGTGCAGACATTACAAAGGGCTGCCGACCGCGCAATGTCTACCTCACCCATGCTCGATGCCTTGCCGCACTGGAGGGCTGGATCGAGGTTCGCTTGCAGCGCCGTTGGGGTCTTTCCGGCGTTGATGAATACCGGGGCCTGCGCCCCGGTTCAAAGCTGGTCACCACGCACAAGGGCCAGGCCTTTGAACTGGCGTTCAAACACCGCGAGTTGGACAGTGGGCCGGAGGTGTACCGGGCCTGTGATTCGCTCCAGCAGACAATCAGCAGGCTTTATCGCCAGGCCGGTATCAAGCAGGGGTCGTCGCATAGCGGCAGGCGCTCACTGGCGGCCAAGGTGTTGGCGGCAACCGGCGATGTTGAGACGGTGCAGACCATCCTTGGCCATGCCTGCCTTGACCACAGCAAGCCTTATTTGACCATCGATCAAGCGACGATTCGTCGGGCATTTGAAGTTGCTTTGTAGCCGCCATGGGCTTTACCATAAAGGGTAAAGCTACATCATTCACACAAGGCTGATTCTTGATGGTTGATACCGATTTGGGGCTGATCGCAGGCAAGGTCGATCCCCGGCATTTTGAACTTCTTCTGGAAGGTACTTCCATTCGTGCTCCGGCGCTGATCGAGGCGCTGCGGGAGCACCTTGTTGATGGGCTGACCGCCAGTGAGGCCTGGACAAAGCATGGTGTGAACATGAGCCAGTTCTCACGACGCCTGGACGTCATTCGGGCAGAGCATCGGCGTGCAGCAGCACTCAGCGAGTTTTACCTTTTAAGGTAAAATAAAGCTTGCCAGCTTTACCATATAGGGTAAAATGACCTCATTGAAGCGAATCACTGAGGATGCAAAAAATGGAATACCTGGTAACGCTGCACGGTGAGACCAATGTGGTAACGGCCTTCCCGAAGGACCAGCAAGAAAAGGCAATCGCGCTGTGGCAGCAGTACGTCGCGGACGGCAAGTTTGCAACCCTGACCGTTGATTGAGGGCGAACGCATGGGAAGTCTTCAAGACCGCTATGCCATTTACGTTGAGCAAGCCAAGCAACTGGGCTGGCCCATCAAGACCTTCGATGAGTGGCTGAGTTCTTAACTCTTCACCCTGCGGCCCGCCTTGTGCGGGCTAAGGCAGTAGACAGGATGCGGTTTCGCGTCCGTGAAACAAGGTATCAGCCGATAGGAAAGCGCCATGCCATTTCGTTTTGAAGCGTCAACCTTCGTGAATAACACCAAAGCTGAAACCGACAACGGCGACTACGACGCCGGCACTCGGGCCGAGCTTGCACAGTTAAGGAGCCTGCACCCGGAGATTGCACATTGGGGGGATATCGCCCTTTTCTTCGCGTGGAACGGCTATTCCGAAGACTGCTGGATGAGTTCTTGGCATTTCATCGAGCAGCGGAATGAGAATTTCCTCAACTACCTGTGCTGGAAGCAGACGCGCGGTGAATACCCTCGCGGTGCAGGCGATGAAATCGCCGATGAAGCCTGCGAATGGAAGGCCCCAGCGGGTCAATAGCCATTGATAGGAAAACAGTGAGGATTTGATATGTTCAATGGCCCTATTTCATACGTAATGTTTTGTGCAGCTATAGTCGCCCTAGTCGCCACTTTCCACTGGTGTCAGATTTTGTTTTAGCTGCCTGGGCATGAAGCTGGAACCATGGGTGAATGCGCGCCGTATTGCCGCTGAAGCCATCTCCAAGGCCCGAGGCCTCAGCCGGGTAGACCACACCAGTTAAGGGAAATCGCCCAGGTATGCCCAAGCCCAGCCCTCGCTGGGCCGAGGGAGGCCGTAGAGGGCGCCGCATCGAAGGAATGACCAGTCATGACCAGCAAGCCGGAGGCGCGTTAATCGCGCCCGCGAAAATCGGGATAAACGATGAACTACGTAGCACTTTTTACTGCAGGCGCTGGAGTAACCAGTTTGGTGTTTGGACAGGCCGTTTTGGCTGCTGGGCTGTTTATCATGTCCGGCCTTTACGCGGTCGCTCATGCGATCCAGAGCAAAGCCAATTAGCACGGAAATCGTCCTGCCCCACCAGCCCGCCCAGTCGCGGGCTTTGGCAGTACCAGGACGCCGCTTTCGCGTCCGCGAAACTGAGTATGGAATAAATTGATGGCTACTCATGAAGTGAATTTGAAGCTCAGTACAGCGCAGGTGTTCATTCTTGCGCTGGGACTCGGGTTCGCTATTGGAGTCCCTACCGGCATTGCGGCTTACCAGTACGGTTGGAGCAAGGGCGCGTCAGGTCAGCACGCAAACATTCAGGTCGGGGGCTCCCCGCTCGATGCCGATTCCGTTTGTGTGAATGGGATTGCGTATGCGCCTGATCGAACTGACACCTACCCAGCCTGGCAGGGGGTCTATAGGCCGATCACTCAGGGGCAGCCCGCACTTACTGGCGAAGATGGCCAGGAAGTCATTCAACGGGCGATTCCGGTTCGCTGCGCTGTTCAGCGCGGCTAGGTAGGAAAAGGACAGCCGAGAGGATAGTTGTTTGCTACTTCGCGGACTACCAGCCTCGGACGGTCGGAATGGACTTCAAGAAGCTTAGTGAGTCACTGCGCACACATTGATAGGAATTCGAGTAATGAACCACAAACAGGCCCTTTTGGATTACGAGGCGTTACGCGAAATTGCAGTTGGTGAACCTCATGATTCTGGTGAATTGCTCGAACAAATCGGTGAAAAAATTCTCCGTCGCCCAACGGCGAAGGAAGCAACCAAGCATCTTTGCCATCTGATCGACTTATATTTTGAGCGCGGTGGGCCGCTTGGCGATTCCCTGCGAGACATTCCAGAAGCTCACGAAATCTTCGTTCGTCACCGGCTTGTTGACGCTGATGAAGAAGGTACTGATTGATCGAAGAAAATGTCCAGGTACGCCCAAGCCCAGCCCCCGTGCTGGGCCGAGGCCGTAGAGACAGGTGCGATTTTCTCGCTTGAGACACTGATAAGGGTTCACGATGGATAGCAAGGATCAGCAAGGTAATGCTGAAGATTCGTTCTACGCATTCGCTAACAGAATCTTGGCGGAACCTAACATGACGCATTACTGGGGCGGTCTCGGGTTGGTGATGTTTTCAGCCGTGGTGACGATCGCCATTTTTCTTGTGTACGGTTTTGGGGTTCAGGATTTCTTTCTGAAAACTGGCGTGAGGCCTGCGAATTTCCAAGCTGTTGGCGCATTTGTATTAGGTCTGACCGGACTACTTTCTTTCCCTCTTTGTTTCGGTGGGATGCTCTTATTTAAGTATGGACTGATAGCTAAACGTCGCCAGTTCAAGTGATGTAGGAAATCGTCCGCTGTACCCCAAGCCCTGGCCCTCAAACAGCCGGGGCCGAGAACGCAGAAGCAAGCTCATTTTAGCGTCACGTTTATGACCAAGGATTTCAGCATGAAGCAAAAGGTAAGTGGATTGATCTTGATGATCGGCGTGGCGATGTCAACCGCGCAGGCTCAGGCCGAAGATTTTCCGGCATGTGCTGCCGCCGCTGCACAGGAATTCAGTATCCCCGTGAAACTGTTCCAGGCGATGGCTCTGGCCGAGGTCCAGGGTGCCAGTTCAGAGAGCAAGCACCGTGCTGAATCGCGCAATCTATACGGACCCATGGGCTTGGGTGATCCGGCCATACCTTTGATGGCTAGCGGACTCGGTGTGTCGGTCGCGTCAGTAAAAGAGGACGCCTGTACGAACTACCGTGCTGCCGCCTGGTGGTTCGTGAACAAATCAGGGGGCAACCAAGGCGACATGTGGGAGGCCGTTACCAAGTTCTATTACGGTAAGCCTGCCCAAGCCAATGCTCACGCAACCGCTAGGGTCAAGACGATCTACGCAGAGTTATAAGAATCAACTCATGAATAAGCACGTACAGCAGCTAATGCAGCATCCGCCAACGGCCCTTCAACGCCGTGTCGAGTCGCTGAAATCTGAGCAGGCCCGCAAGCGGGAATCACTCCCAGTCAAAGCCCTGGCCTGGGCGTCCGTGGCTCTCTCGTTGTACGCGGTCGGCCTGAACATGGGTTTTAGCTCGCTGGCCTTCGTCCTGCCAGCTATTGGCGGTGCAGTGGCCACCAGTGTTGGCGCAGTGGGTGTCTGGGGGTTGCGATCCAATTTGCGCAACTCGACTGCGGCTCTGAGCCTGCTCTCCAATTAACGGAAAACCGAGTAGCCCTACGGGGCTGCATTGGAGAGCGGTCTGGAGTACCGATTGCCAGCGATGGCCATGCCGTCAGATGGAATTCAAACGTCAGTCCAGGCCGCTCTACCAGTGCAGCAACGAATCAAAGGAAAACACATGAGTACACCAAAGCAAAAGCGCACCGAGCATTTCGCAAATCTGCGTGTTCAGGGCGTAAACGTACTTACCTTCAAGGCCCCATGCTGTGGTGAAGAGTTAGACGTTGCAGCTGCGCCGGAGCATTCGACGGTTCACACCATGATCGATTGTGTTGCCTGTAGTGCTGTTCTCATGGTCGCCGTAACTGACAGCGAGGTTATGGCGCAGGTGGCTGAACTCAAGCAGCCGATCAGTTAAGGGAATTCATTGAGCAGCACCCCAAGCCCCGGCCTAGAAACCGGGGCCAAGGACGTAAAGAGATGCGGTTTTCGCGTCCGCAAACTAAACATGGAGTCCATATGGCCAGCGATCAATCAACCGGTCCGAAGGACGTTAGTGAAGGTTCCTCCGCACTTGGGCTCCAAGTGCTACGCGAAATTCGCGCCGCTGCTTCTCATCTTCCTCAGCACGAACAGCCCGAGCCTTCGGAGCCTTTTGTGCTCCTTCAAGACGAAGGCCAGCCCTCACATGAAGAGATCGAGCTTTGGGGGGAATGGACAGAAAAATTTCGGCGTGTCGGCCAATCGCAAGACAGCATGACCACCAAAGCACAGTTCGACGAAGCAGCGCAGCGTCTGTTAGGTGAAGCGAAGTATGCCAATCTGCTGCGTTCAGGCTTCTCCCGTCCGGACTTCTGCCGAGAGATTGCTCAAGACGAGTTCGTCGACAACCTACTCAACCCAACGACCAAGAATGCCGATCTCGATCTGATCCGCCGTGTCGCAGACCGGCTCTGGAAGGGTGATGGCGTCACAGGTCTGGACGACTAGGAAAACTACATGCAAATCTTCGGCGTTCCACTTCATTCGCCTCAGCGCGCAGATCTGCCCCGCTTCGTGGTTACCCTCGCTCTGGCAATCGCAAGTACTGGCTTGGTGATGCACTTCCTCGAATGGAATCTCGCTCTGTCTAGCGGGATATTGGTAGGAGCATCGGCAAGCGCGATCAGCACCGCCTGCGGGGTTGAGATTCCTAAGCACGGCTTTAGAGGCTTGCTGGTATTTGGAGTGATCCTGCTTTGCCTGGTCGCAACCATGGCAGGTATCGATTACCTACTCAGCTAACCAGGGAAAACGGAACTGCCCAAGCCCAGCCATCGAGCTGGGCAGCCACGTTGAACCGGCACATTAACAACCCAAAAGGAGTCGCTATGAACACGGACCTGATCGTCAAACGGATTTTGCTCACACCCGTGGCAGCAGGCTTTGGGTGGCTCGTTGCCACCATGATTCTCATAGGGCTAAAACTGGCCTTCCCCACGTTTTCAACCACATGGATTGAGCGTGCAGGCCCTATCGGCGCCATTGTGGGCATCGTCATTTTCTACGCGATGACCTGGAAGGAAGGTCGCTCGGCCAAATAGGCCCATGCCGAGAATAAACCCCATTAACTTCACGGATTTCACGATGAAAAATACTCCGGTAGGTACATTCGTCATTGGGGCGGAGTCGCGATCCAGTGGTAAAGGCAAAAGCCCTTTGAGTGATGCCCAGGCGAAGGCCGAGGTCATGCTTTGCGAATACCGGCATGCTTTGAATGACGGTCTAGGCGCGGCCCAGGGTGAAGCGTTCGAACTCGCGTGCCTGCACTATCTTGGCGAGCACAAAAATGTGGGGGTTGCATGGATGGTTTCGCAGCAACGCATCTATCTGCTTTTTGGCGGTGCTGATCGACCCGAACCCGAGTACGAGCCGATTTGGTTGCTGGACATGGCCAAAGAGCTAACCCTGTTCTTTCGCACGTTTGTAGTGCCGGATCAAAAATCGGCCGGGACAACGTTTTGGGGTGGTGTGAATCATGGGCCGATTGTCTCCTATCGGTTCAAGCTTGCCGACTCGCCTGCAAGCCTCAACGTCTAGGAAATCGGTACCACCCAACCCCAGCACCTGCTGGGCTGCGGCAGTAGAACTCACCCCCAAAGGAAAGGATCCCCGCCATGAACGACTACCTGAACAAACCCGCCACTTATGACAGCGCTGAGGTGATCGACCAGGCCCGCGAAGAAGTCCGCCGCCGCGTGGCGAACCGCGAAGATGCCAGCCTGTCGGAGGTGCGCGAGTCGCTGAACGCGTACCTGCTCGACCTGGAGCAGCGCAACTTGATCAGTGGCACCATTCACAACTACCTGTGTTCGGCCCTGGACATTGAGCTGGAGAAGGCCCGGCTGGCCTACGCCGGGGTGGTTGCGAAGCCCGCGGGGCGGTAACAAGGCTGAACCGAACCCCTAGTTTAAGGAAAACGTATTGAGACCGGGAAAAGTGGAATTCAGTATCCTCTTTGGAAAGTACGCATCACTCATTTTTCGAACAATTTTGAATGTGGGTAAAATTTATGTTTGATATAAGTGATTATGAAAAGTCAAGATCTGAAATTAGCAGTTTGCATTCCCTTGTGGTCCTTTGGTTATGGCTTCGAAATAAAACCCTATTGCTTTTGGCGGGTTGTATTGTAGGGGCGTTGCTTGCTTTCCCAAGCGTAAGCCAAGAAGAGAAATTGTTCACGATCCTTGCTTGGATTTGGGGCGTGACGGGTACCTTATTGGTGTTGTTTACAGTTGGTGCGGAGATACGGATTTGGTTTGTCATCCGACAATACAATCGGATAGCAAGAAAGTCCAAAATGCCACAGTGGCCGCCAAGCGTGTATCGTGGATAGTCCCTGGGCGAATCTCCGTGACTCTAAAACAGTACTCTTGAGTTGAGGCCCTGGATCGTTTGAACGAGTGCCGCCAGGCCCTGTATGCCGTCGAGTCGCTCCAATATCGCGTTGCCAAGCCCCGCCCTGCGGGGCTGAGCCCGTAGAGGGGGCGCCATTTTGACTGGCGCCGTCGAGCAACCTTGCAAATATCCGGTAACGCCGAAAACCAACCCCTGAGAACGCCATGACTAAACCAAGAATCGAAGAAGCATTGGAGCGTGCTAACCAATCTCGCCTGGCTGCTGTCCCAAGGCCTCGACGCCCGCGTAAGCCAACCCAGTTGCAGCTAGGCATTCTCTACGCTGCTGCTGATCTGGCCCGGTATATTGTCCAGGTTGAGGACGTTGCGGCTCTATTGCGCCGCCAGAGCCTCGCCGACGCTGATTGTTCAGACCTGGATGAAATGGACAAAGAGCAATTGCGTGTCTTGCGTGATGATTTCGGCCTGCCTCTTCGCGGCCTTGACTGAATCGAAAATGGACTAGGAGAGCAGAAGGTGGCTAAAAGATTGACAATTGCTCAGTTGGAAGCTCGATATACCAGGCACTTGACGAAGCGTCCGAGCATCTGCGGATGAATTGGACTGACAACGCTTCAGAGGCCGTCGAAGGTGAAGTAATGGCCGACTGGCTCCGCGCCCAGGCCCTGAGGTGGCTGGCAAGAGCACAAGCAGCCAAAGAACGAGGCTTCGCGTAGAGTAGATGGTGAAGCCAACGGATATTGGCGCTACCTGCGGGCACACGTAACCACAACCTCGATGAGCCTTGAGCGGAGATACACCTATGAGTCACCACTACCCTGCGGCGATTGATCTTGTCACCGCGATTCGTCTGCTCGATGGTCTGGCTGTGCCCAGGATCGCTGAGACAGCATTGGTGGATTTGCTGCAGGCGGTTGATGGAAGCGGCAATCGCGAGCATTTGGCTGATTATCTCGGTCAAGCCAAGGGAATGGTGAAGGGGCTGCTCATAGGCAATTTGCTGACCTCGGTGCAAGCTGATCAGGTGCGCAGCATCTATGAAGACTTGGGTGCTACTAAGTTTCATTCGTGGCACAAAACGTCACATGCCAAGGGGCATGCCAGTGCCTGATATCACGCCTCCAACTGAATTTGCCACTCCTGAAGCGCGTCTCCAGTGGGTCTTTGCCCAACGAGAAAGGGGTTGCACGCTTAGAGACCTTGCAAAGGTGCTAGGAGTAAGTGAACGCCGTGTCGGACAGATGAGCCGTAAGGGCGCGCGCCTATCCAATCCGTCGCTCCACTGGCATACAGGACTCAGTAGTCGGACGGCTAATCGGCTGGTTGAGCGCGGCTTTGCAAGCAGGGAGGAGGTCGAGGCCGCTGTAAAAAAAGGTGTTATTACCGATAGGCCAACAGCTAGCCAAAAGGAATTGTTCGTCTCGGCAGCCCAGCGGACCACTGTGCCGGGGCTTGGGAGAGCTGGATTTAACGAGTTGCGAGAATGGCTGGGACTTGAGGCTAACCCACAAGAAGGGGGGCGCTAAACGCGCTCCGCTTGGTCGGTCTTTTCATCGCTTTTCCTTGTGTTTACTTGTGGAAACACGGGGTTTTTGGTAGTTTCCTCGTACGACATTTTCGTGCCACCGGCCCTATGTGATCACCATGCCAAGACTTTTGGTAAAGACAAGCGACATTCGGGAAGCCTTCGCTCACTTGATGCGAACCGCTGACAATGCCGACTTGTACGCTGCTCTCAGCGGGGCCGAGCATGTGACCGACATCAGCGCAGATGCAAAGTGCATCATGGCTCCTGGCTACCGGCTCATTCGCGTAGATCATCGCAAGCGGCCAAATGGTGATGAATTCGAGATCGCCTTGGTCAACGACGTGGATTCCTCGGTCGCGTATTATAACAAGGTGATGATCTCGATCATTTCTGACTTGAACTGCCGTCCAGCCACGCAGAATCTGGTTTGGCGCTCGCCGAATGCGCAGCATGCTGCTGTGCTCCGTGACGTGCCTCAGAAGGTGTTCTTCAACTACATCCTTGAGAAGTACGACGTCATCCTGTCTGATAATCAACAGACCGGTGAGGGCAAGTTCTTCTGGCAGCGCCAAATGTCCAATGCGTTGGCGTATGGGATGCACGTTTACTACTACCAGATGATGACCGCTCAGCTCCAGCCGATCCCTGACCAAGACGCGCTGAACGAGCTTGATGATCAGCTTTGGTCCGAAGACGAAGATCAGCAGTATCACTTGGCCTTGATTTCCAAGGTCCCGCTGCCTGCTGAACTGCTCTTAGCCTCGGAATGACACTCTGCCTTCGGGCAGCGAAACCCCGCTCAGTCCTACTGGCGGGGTTTTTTTGGGCCTATTGGAACGCGTGGCCTTCACCCCTCCATCCTGGATGAACGCAGGCCGTAGTGCCAGTTGAGCCGCAACGGCTCGTGCCTCAACTCCTGGCTGTTCCAGGGATGCGGCTGGCGCTGACAGATGCTGTGGAATGGGTGTGGTGCTACCGCGACTGCAGGGTTGAACTCACTGCTTCCAAACGACTTGGTGGAGCCCTAGCGCACCCGTAGGCGCTTCAATCAGTCTGGCCGCATAAGTCTTCAAGCGCAGCTGCGCTGTGTGTTGGGTAGATCAAAAGCACGAAGCCAGGAGGGCAGGGTCAGTCAGCACTGCACCTGCAGAAGCTGGTCCCAATTACTCATGTAGCTTGGGCTCAGAAGCGCACGCCGCATTCCCCAGTCGGGTGTCAGCGGTACTGCAGCCGTGCGCAGGCAGTCGTGCCCCCAGCGCTTGTTGATCTGGTCCATGGTTCTCATGAGTGCATCGGAGCGCTCTGGTTGGCTCGGCGTGAAGAGATCCTGGGTGAACTCGCCTCTCTTTCGCAGATCCATCAGTAGGACCTCAGCCTTGCTGTAGGCATAGCCCTGCTTGTAAATCCCCTCAAGAGCTCGCAGCGCGTGTTTGGTCAGCTGGCGCACATCGTCGGTTGGATAGTCAGGGATATACGTCGATGCGTTTGCGTACTTCGGTCCATCACCGTGGAATGAGGTTTGAATACCGATGCGCAGTGCCCCGCACAATGAGCGCTGGTTGCGCAGCTTCTCAGCGGCGCGGTGGATGTATGTGGCCACCGCTTCCTGCAGGCCGGAGAGCGTGTGAACGCGCTTTCCAAACATCTTGCTGGAGCAGATCGATTGTTTGGCCGCCGCTACCATCTCCAGGTCCATGCATGACTCACCCTTGAGCTCGCGGATTGTCCTTTCCAGCAGAACGCTGTACTTACGCCCCATCGCCCGTGCGTCTGCTTGTGAGAGCTCCCAAGCGGTAGTGATGCCGTCTGCAGCGAGGTTGTCACGCATTCTGCGTCCTATGCCCCAGACTTCATCGACAGGCATCCGCCGTAATAGCCATTCCACAGCCTCGGGCTTGCGGAGGTCGACCACGCCGCCTGTTTTCTCCCGCCACACCTTCGAGGCATGCTGGGCAGCCTTGGCGAGTGTCTTCGTGTGGCCAATACCCACTCCCACGGGCAAAGCCGTCCATTGCAGAACGCGAGCTTGTATGGCTCGCCCGATATCGACTACCGGTTCAGGCATACCAGTTAGTTCAACGAAGACCTCGTCGATGCTGTAACATTCAATTTTATCGGCTATGGATTGTACAGCTTGATAGAATCTAGCAGACATTTCGCCATACAAACCGAAGTTGCTGCTGAAAACCGCGACGTTATTCTCTTCGAGAAAAGCCCGGATTTTGAAGTAGGGATCACCCATCTTTATGCCGAGTGCCTTCGCTTCATTCGTACGGGCTATAACTGCACCATCGCAGTTGCTCAGGCAGACGATTGGACGATCGCGCAGATCGGGCCTAAAAATGCGCTCGCATGACGCGTAAAAGCTGTTTATGTCTGCGAGCCCGAAGATTGGCTTCTGTTCAGGGCGCACGAGTTACGATCCAAGTGACCACCCCAAAAATATCGACCACTTCATCCTCGCTTGGTTTGATTGGTGCGTAATCAGGGTTTGCCGATTCCAGGATGAGGCCGCTAGGTGAACTACCCAGGAGTTTGACAACAGGTTGATTATCGCGAAACGCCAAGACGATGCGGCCAGGGGATGGCTCAATCGCACGATCGACTAGTATACGGCTGCCGTCAAAGATACCCGCATCTCGCATGCTGTCGCCCTGGACACGCATCAGATAGACGTGAGGGGCCCGAATATTCAGAAGTTCGTCCAAAGAAATCGCGGGCTCATGATAGTCAGCGGCTGGGCTTGGGAAGCCGCCTGCAGCTGCTCCAGAGAGAACCTGGATGAGCTGGTGTGATGATTTGATGGGATGAAGGTGGGGGGCGGTCATAGGGCACCAGATATCTACTGTCTGCATATACAGTAAACCAGACTGCAGCGAGCGCATAGGTTGTGCTGGACAAATGGTGCAGAGCGAACCTTTTGCTCGCAGTGCCGATCCACCGATAAAGGCCAAGGGTGGGCCTCTCTGGTGCCAGCTTGTCGCTGCAGAGCTGGTGCCGCGACATCAACACCCAGACTGCCATCTTGGAGGCGCTGGGCGCGCTGGAGGCTGATGTGTATGAGGTTGCGATCGAGGCCGAGGCCTGCGTGATCCAGTGCGAGATCACAAACGTGCTTGTGCACCAGGCCAACCCTTCTGCTTGGACAAGTGATTGGGATGCGATCGGCTACCGCGAGCTGGAATTCAGGGTCGTATCCGGGCTTGCGTTCACAGAGACTGGTGAGGCCGTCGAGCTTGGCCGCAACGGGTGTGCAGAGGTAGCTGACAGGTACGCAGAGCAGATCGAGGAGGCCTTGTGGAAGTGCTACGAATCTGAACATGAAGGTTGACCCGCACTCCGCCACTGAGATTTTTCCGCAGGCAGCTGGCTGCGCTACGCCTCGCTTTGCTGCGCTGACAGCCAGGGAGCCAGGTGAGCACGGCAGGTTTGATAATCCAGCGACAGTTTTAAATCTCCAAAATCATTCGACACATTAGATGGTCAGACGTATAGTTCTGTTCATCAGTACAGAGAGGTTGAAATGAGCGGATTTCCCGTTAACGACCATGGCGTTCCATTCTACCCAAAGGCCCACATCGGGCGGTTGATGGTAACGCTTGCTGCTATCGACTTACTACAGGTGCCCACAGTCACCAGCATTGCTGTATACACAGGGTTGAGCAAGGGTAATATCGATAAATATGTCGAGACACTCAAGGATCAACTGGGTGTGGTGATTGTGAAGAGCGACCACAATGTGTACAAAATCTTGTCTTGGGGTGAGGTTTTGAAAGAAGCAGGTGTGAAGAACTATTTGACCGGTCATGCCTAATGGGGTCCGGCGAGCGCTGAGTTACCAGCAAGTTTTTTCAAACCGCGCATACCTTTAAAATGGATAGCAAGAAATCATGAGTTGGAGTATTCAAGCAGTGCTGCCTGGCGAGTGGACCTTTGAGGTCTGTAGGACGTACGGGGTGATTCTCACCGCTGTAGTCGGTGGGCGCCAGCAGGGCTCTGTAACCGTTGACGAGGACAAGCGCTCGTTCGCACTGGGCATCGCCCCGGTCCGTACTCGTGGCGCCTACAGCGGGCGCGGCTGGAAAGCGAGCCTGTATCAAGATGCGGTTAAATCATTGCAGGAGGCATTGTCTTGAGCCACGTTAAATCGGTAATTATGTCTTGCGCTCTCTTGGTGGTGCCGATCATTGCATACTCAGTGGGTGCGTTGCAGGGCGGGAAGGAAGCACTCGAATTCGATGTGGACCGGGACACCAACTCCCTCGGTGTCGACGTTGTGTGTAGGCATGGGAGCGCCTTCGTAAGTGTCCCTCCACTTGGGCCTGGACCTAGCGCATTTGTCAGCATTGAAGTCCCACCGCTGGGGGAGGGAGGTTCGCCTGTAACCTGTGGTGGGGCAGGGTATCGTGTGGGTGATCGTGAGCTGTCGAAGGAGGAGATCAAAGCACATGCATCCCGAACCTTGTACCACGCCTGGTCGATAACGCACTCAAGGGGTGGTGGAGGAATTCCAGTCATCGACTACTCAAGCCTTGATCAGGCTCAGCGTGATCTCTTGAAAAAGCAGGGTGACCAGTGATTCGGCTCATTGAATGCTGGGGGGAAGGGTGATGACTGCGGCTGGGTTTATCAAAAAAGCTATAGGGCTTTCACTTGTTGGCTTCGTATTGTCGTACCTGGTGATACTTGCGGACCATCTATACATGGTGAACGCTGATACATACCCGCAGTGGGCTAGCGAGCCTATCGTTATCGCGTCTGATGGTGACGGTGGGGACAAGGCTCTAAGCGCACTTTGCGCTAAACCTGGGGGCTGGAATTATTATGTTAAAAATAATGGCGTGTTCATGCGCTGCTCAACCATCATCACGGGCTCCACTTTGAGGCCTAAGACTTACCTGATCTTGAACATTGACCAGCTGGCTAGCGAGAATAACTGATCCTTCCAGTGACCTGTTTATTAGGCGATATAGAAAAAGGTTGACTTGTTCTGATGAACAGAACTATCATCGCATCATTGAAAAGAAATGGTGCCTTGGAGGGCAGAGTCATGGTCAACCTTAATGAAAAGTTTCTTTCTGTTGTAGATAGTGACACGAAGTCGTCAATACTCCAGGCAGTTGCCGAGCACTACGAAATCACTCCCTCGCAGGCCTATGAAGAGGTCACTGATCCTGGGGCCGAGCATCTACTAGATTACCTGGTCGAGCCAGTCCGTAGCGCCACTTCGCTTCTGATGCAGCGCCACGGCCTTCGCGGCTGGTAATACACCAGGCCAACTATGCGCCAGTCATCAGGGGCTGGCGCATAGTTGGCCACCTACCACACCCATCGTAATGACCCCCGACATAGCTCGGGGTAGCGGTCGTGAAGGTTGCGCGAAATGCGCGACCGCAACCTGCGAGAACATTCATGTCATTCACTTGGGCCGCTACGTTCTACTCGGGAATGTCCGCCAAAAGCGATATGCGGGCAGCTATCAACGAAGGTGTTGCCGTTGGGGTTGTTGCAACCTTGCTCGACACGATCAAGATGGTACGCAGCCTGCCCCGCCATCTAGATGCTGGCGGTCTAGTGTTCATCGATTCCGGAGCCTTTGCGGCCTTCCAAAAGCGCGACCAAGTCGATTGGAAAAAGGTCTTCACGACCTATGAGATTGTGATGCAGCAGACAGAAAGTCCTAGCGGACTCAGCATAGTAGCCCCCGATGTTGTTGGCGACCAGCTCAAAACGCTGGCGCTTTGGGAGTTGCATGCCAAGCGGGTTGCCAAGTGGATTGAATACGGCGCTCGGGTGATCGTGCCTCTGCAGCGCGGGAAACTGTCTGCTGGCGCCATGCTGGAGCATGCCAAGCGCATCTTTGGCACTGACCAGTTCTGCGCTGGAATCCCCTCGAATCTGGAGGCCATGAGCGCAGAGGACTGTTTGACGCTGCACCACCACGATTTCCATGTTCTAGGTCGCGTTGTGTTAACTGCCGAGCTGAGGATGAAGCTCGATGCGTTGATGGCCAACAATCCTGATGCGAATTACACATCGGACGCCAACTGGATGCGGTCGCGCATGAGGAAGATCAGCGCGGCAATGAAGGGTTTTCGCGGGCAAGAGTACAGAAACCCCCATGACACCCCTCGTATGTGGGCGGTGATGGAGGTCTTGAGAAATGACCCCTACAAGAGCGCGGAGGCGTGAGATTGGCAGTTAGGGTCCAGGCCATGAGGTAACATGGCCCCCGATGGAAGAATGAGGAGCGGAGTGATGCAATATCTTGAGTACCGAGCTGCAGTCACTGAATACACCCAGGACGTGCGTCGCATGCGTTCAGTGCTGTTCAATGCTGGCTACCAGGCGAGTCACAACGACATCGAACGCCTATGGGATGATTACAGTCGCGCCAGGCTCCTCAAAGGTGGGTGGGTGACTTTGCCTGCTGACGATGCTGAGCTCCTGGCGATCCTCTTGGTGGGATTCAGGGTTAACGAAGCAACGCCCGATGATGAGGAGTTCGATCGTTGGCCGTCTCACTGGGTGTAGGCCAAGCGTAGCCTTCCAGGAAAACAGAACGTAGGACGAAAAGTCGCAGCACCATCAGCCCGCCAATGCGCGGGCTTTGGTAGTATCGCAGTCCGATTTCTCGCTTCACTCAGGAGTGATTGCATGAGTCAAAGGCAAGAAGAGGGCCGTGAGAGAGCTCAGGCCGAGCTGTATGAAAGGCTTCAAGCGAAAAGTCAGCCTTTGCGTGATCGCATTGGTGAGCTGGAGGCGGAGATTGTAGGCCTCAAGCAGCAGATCAGCGATATCTACGCTCCTCATGAGGAATATCTCACGAAGCTGTGAATGCTGGGTTGATCCAAGACAAGCCCGCTCAGCTACACCCAAAGCCTCGGTCTCCATACCGGGGCCGAGAACATAAATCGCCAACTTCAACATTCAGGTCCAGCAGGAAAACGTATGACGCTTTCGCACAACGAGACTGAAAACGTTCCACCAACACCCCGGGATGCGGATTGGGAGGCCGAGTTCGACCCTACCTATGACGAGAAAACCTCGGAAGGTGGCGAATGGTGTGGCAAGACCGATGACCAGATAGTTCTCATTCAAATCCAAGAATTCAACTGGGATGAGCATGAGAGACACCATCAAAGATTAGATGAGCTCGAAGGCGAGGACGAGTGAGGGATACGCCCGCTGCGTCGAAGTAAAGCTGTGAGCAAAAAGCCCGCATTTAGCGGGCTTTTTTTAATATCCTTCTACCTAAGAGCAAGACGAATCGCCTGTTTTGCTGACTCACTGAATGGGTTGCTGTCTAGCATCTTGAGACCTTCCTCAACAGTGGCGCGCTTCATCCAGCTTTGCCAGTTACTACGAAGATCCGTGATCTCAGTCGTCGATAAGCCTCCGTGCGCCTGGGCGAACTGGTGCAGGCGGCCACTCGGTTTCTCATCAGCCAGAAACTGCTTGGCCAGGGAGGACAGTTCGTCCAACCCCAGCGACTTCAACTTGATTCCGCTCAGTTTTGTAGCAATGTCCTTCTGCAGGTTTTTATCGTTCACGAGCCAGCGAGCGGCAAGGGCTGTGTTTTTGTCCCAGCTGACCTTACTGTCCTGCTCTGCTGGCGCTGGTACCAACGGTAGCAGTTGGTCCCGAGGGAGTTTGGTGTAATCCAGGGTGCGCTGCAGTAGCGCGTTATAGAGCACGCCGCTCGACTGGGTGAGGAACGGCTGCATCCTGGTGATGTAGTCGGCTTGGTCCTCCATGCTCGGGCTGGCGCGGTGCCCAGATGTGCAGACTTTATGAATGTAATCTTCAAGGCGCTCTGCCTTACCGAGCTCAGTGCGCAGCTTGTCGACGCCGAAATCCCTGATGTAAGAATCAGGGTCATGGTTGTCTGGCAGGGTAGCGATGAAGATGGCCAGGGCAGGGTGGTACTGCTCCATGATCGTCTCAAGCGTCCGCTCTGCTGCTCGCTGTCCAGCAGCGTCACCGTCCAGGCACACGGTCAACTTGCGGACGCCAGAGTCGAGAATGAGGGCAAATTGGGCAGGGGTGAGTGCGGTTCCCATCGGCGCCAACCCGTTAGGCAAGCCGTGATCGGCCATGGCGATAACATCCATGTACCCTTCAACCAGAATGGCCTCCCTAGACGCTCTGATGGCGCTTCCATTCTCGTGCATGCCGTACAAGATCGAGCCCTTGTGGAAGATCTCGGTCTCCGGCGTGTTCATGTATTTCGGCGCACCTTCCTTTTCTTCCAGTAGGCGGCCAGCGAATCCAACCAGATCGCCTTCGTGCGATCGGATAGGGAACATCAGGCGGCCACGGAAGAAGTCCATCAAGTACTTGTTGTCCAGCTGCCTTAGAACCCCAGCGTCCCGAGCAGCGAAGCGAACGGCATTGGTACTGAAGTGCGCCACGAGGCCTCGCCCGTCTTCAGCTGCAGGTGCATAACCCAGCTGGAACTTGAAAATAGCACCAGGAGAGAGATTGCGCTTCTCAAGGTAGGCCTTCGGTTCGGCAGCCTTGACGTGCCCCTGAAAGTAGATTCGGCTGACCTTCATCGCCGTGTCCAGAAGGCTTCTGTCTGCTGCTTTGCCAGTGGTGTCGTCCAAGGGGCGGGCTCCGATCTGGTTAAAAAATAAGCACAATGGGTCTGCGGCTGGTTTGATCGATCGTAGGCATTTTCCCACAGGTTTATCCACTGAAACGGTGGATAAGCCAAGCGCATAGCAATGTACAATAATACGATAGATTGCTTAAAATGAGGTGGTACCGCAAGTCAGTTTGGGGCGCTGGAGATCCATGACCGCCTATGGAGGGAACCAATGAATAGGTTTGTTCGTGATGCCGTCATCACCCGGCTTAGCTGGGTTGACGTTGTCGCTTTTGAGGGCCAAGCCGACTGTCTCAGCGAGACGGGAAAAGCCGTCAAGTCTGCGTTCGACGCCGTACGTGATCTCGCTGTAAGCGCTGTCAATACTGCAATTGCAGTAGATGATGAACCACACATGCTGGCGGATGTTCCAGCTTTGGCTGAGCACTTCAGGGTTGTCTACCGGGTTTCCACAGAGCTGCAGTATCTATCCAGGTATGGGGGGCCGACCAGCCGCATGGCCTCCAATTGGCTGGGGAAAAGCGGCGCAGGTTTCATGCCTTACTCCAGCTGGCTGGCCGAGGTGACTCTGCATCTGGCTGACCTAATGACCCTGCCTTGTTCCCAAGCATCCGTTGCACTTGATGGCCAAGGATATTGCCTGCTCCAGTCATGGGCGGAGGGCATGGACACACTGGAAACGGCTGAGCACGCCCATCTCGCTTACGTGGATCAAATCGAGATGGAGGAAGAGGAAGAGCGCCGATTGCGGTACGAGGACGAGGCTGATTACTTTGCATGCGTCGAGGCCGATCTCTGGAGGGGCTGGCGCCAAGAGTATGAGGAAGATCTAAAGGTTGCGGATCTGGTATGTAATCCAGAGCAGTAAACTAAATACAAATTTTGCGAGGTATTTTGCCCGCACTGAATAGAGAGCATTGAATTGCGCAAATTTATATTATTCATGTTTAAATTTAAGTTGCCTCCATTCGTTCCAGGTTGGGCTTGGTTTGGAATGGTCACCACACCCCTAGCGCTGATTATAACTTTTGCACTGATTTCTTTGAATGACGCAGCTAAGAGTTTGGCAGTTGTTGATTTGTATAGCAGCGCCAAAAAAGGCGGCTTGGTTAATCTGGCAGACCCTCTTTTTACGCTTCAAACGGCTTTCAAAGGAGAGATCCCAATATCTCTAATTTATGCCCCCTTGGTTGCAGTTGGAATTTTCAACATCGTTTTGATCTTGGCCATTTTTAGAAAGTCTTGGGTGAGTATACCGACAAAAGTGTAACCTGAGCTGTTAAGCTCTCCAATTAAAAGCCCGCTATTAGCGGGCTTTTAAGCTAGCGGTTTTTTTCATTTTAAGTATAAGGATGAATCTGTGGCAAGACAGCGAAAAAAGAGATCCACGGGTGATGATATTTTTTCTCTTTCTACAAAGTTGCCGTTCTGGGTTTGTATTGCCCTGGCCGCTATCATCTACACTATACTGCATATGTACGCGGGTGAGGGCGTTGGAAAGTTGCAGTCCCCCAGAAATATCGAGGAGTTAGGTGCTTATGCAGGGCAGGGTCTTTTGAGGTCCGCTGCGGCTTTTGGGCAGTATGTTCTTCCGTTTATTATCTTAGTTGGGGGATTGGCTGGGATGCTCAAGCGTTCTCTCAATAAGCGAAAGTATAACCGCATATCGAAATCCGCTGATCCCGGCGCCTCAGTGCGTCAACTCACATGGCAAGAATTTGAGATCATGACGGGTGAGGCTCTTCGACGGCAGGGTTACCAAGTGGCAGAAACAAAGAAGGGCGCAGATGGTGGTGTGGACCTGATTTTGCGTAAGCAAGGAGAGCTTTTTTTGGTTCAGTGCAAGCAATGGAAATCAATACGAGTGGGTGTAAAAGTTGTTCGTGAACTGTACGGGGTAATGACTGCCCAAGGTGCTGTTGGGGGGTTTGTAGTTACATCAGGAGGCTTTACCGCAGAAGCGGCAAAATTTGCTGAGGGAACTAATATCGATCTTGTAGATGGAGCCAAATTGGTGAGATGGTTCAGCTCGATAACCAAAGGTTAATTGTCCATGTGCATTGAGTTATTGTGAAAAGCCCCCTGCTGGGGGGCTTTTTCCTTATCTAGTGAAACCCTTGAACATGTTGCTCATTTCATCATCATCAGTCATGTCGTATCGCTTGGTCGTGCTGATGTCTTTATGGCCAAGGGCCTTCTGTGCGTAGTTGATGCCACGCTCTCTGATGATGTTGGTGGCCAGCGTGCGCCGGGCATCATGCGGCCTGATGAAAGTTACACCCGCGACAATGCACCGCTCTTTCAGGGCATCATACAGACCATTACCAACAAGATCGCCGAGGATGGTGCCTGACTTACTCAAGCGGCGCAGCACCAGTCCGCCGTCGCGAACGGCTCGCTTCGGTTTGTTGCGGCGCGATGGTTTGCCCTGGATAGGTGGCTGGTCTTTGGACAGTTGAGCCTGACGATCGATCTCTTCGATCCACTTGCGCAGCGGCTCGACCGCCCACGGCGAAAGGTACCGCATTGCCTTTTTGCCACCTTTGACCACGACCTTGAATCGCATGCCATCTAAGTCCAAGTCCTCGCGGGCCAAGTTGACAGCCTCGTTGCGACGGAGACCTGATCCGAACAAAAGCGCTAGCATGGCATGGTCACGCAAGCCCAGGATAGTTCGCTCATCGGCTTCGCAGCTCTGAGTGAGCTTGTCCAACCAGGCCGGTTTCACATACTGGCCACGTCCTTCGTCTTCTCCGTAACTGGGCAGCCGGATTTCTTTGAGCTTGTCGTATTGCTCCGAGCTCATGAGGTCGTGAAGGAAGCATGCCCGAGCCATGCCGCGTACGGCATAGATATAGAGATCCATTGTTGGCTTTTTCAACTCACTGCGCCAGCGCGCCACGAGTTCCAGTATCACTGCCGAGTTGACCTTGTGCCAGGGCACTTCATGCAGTGGCCGATCCCCAAACCCAAGAGCTAGAGCCGCCCGACCCAAGCACATTTGAACCTTCTCACGACTGCTTTCCGCAAGTGGCGCCAGGAATGCACGAAGCACCTGTTCCATGGTGTGCTGGTATGCGCCGTCAGGTGCGTCGACGATTAGATGCAGCTCGTGACTGCGGATAGCGGGAATGAGCTCACCGGATTTAGTCATCATTGTTCCTCAACGACTCGCCAAAATGACCCGGCTCAAAACGCTCCTGCGTGAAATCTGCAGGGGTTAGGCCCTCAAATTCTATCAGATTACGCACACAAGCGCCTTATGCCGATAACTATACAAAATAGTCATTTAGTATAGCTAAAAGTAATATATCAGAAAAACTCACGCCTCAGCATACAGAGCTTTTGGTCATTAATCACGGAAATACATCTTTCCGTGACCTATGACCAGTAGAAAGGAAGGGAGGCTGTGCCTCCCTTGGTGCCCTTCGGGCCGGGAACGGAATTTACGCAATCAGGTCATCGCCTGGCACAGGCTGCTCATCGGCCTCCAGCTGGTTACGCTCCAGCGCGCCAGCTTGTTCCTGAGTATAGGCCGACCTACGCTTGTTTGCCCGATTGAACATGGCAATGCCGACGATCTGGTCCGGGGTGAAATGCATTGGATCGCTGGGGTTGTTCTTGAGCTCATTCATGTTCACCTGGAGCGCCAGCACCTCAGGCGGCACGTTTTTGATCAGCGACTCATCGAGCCTTTGGGCAGACACGCCAGTCCTGCGGGCCTGGTCATGCATCAGCGCACCATAATGGTCTTTCGCTTTGTCGAGTACTTTTCCCATGCTGACCCCTCTAGAAAAACGGTTTCCCAGTCATGCTCTTTTCACTCAGCTAAGGCCAACCCCCAGAACCAGGCGGGATAGCCCGATAATCGGCGCTGCAGCTAGTAGCCAGGCGCTCTCAGACCCCTAGTGGCTCGCCGTAATACCAGGAAACGGATCATAAAAAGGCGCTCCTACGCGAAAAGTGCAAGGGTAAGGGTCGATAATTCCTTCAGATTTCACGTAGCGACGCGATTCCGTAACCGGGTTAGAGCTCTCAACCTGGGTCACCTCCGCCGCCTGGGTGTTGTCGCCTGGCAGCCTATACGCAGCAAAATCCATAAAGCCATCATCCAACCAACTTTGATCAACGCAATGGCCTTTCCATGACCATTTCACTTCATTCCAGTGGCATGGAAATGTCGAGGGCTGGTGGAGGCAATGAGATCAGAATTTTATTTATGATTCCGAGAATCATATATTGACTTTGGCCGGCCAATACCCTAAAATGACCACAAGTTCAAAGAAGACTCCTTACTTGAGGATTAGGTCAGAATGAAAAGCAAAATCAGCACCTTGAGCCAGCTGCTTGCGTCGATGAATGGCCAAAGCGCACAAATCCGTACTGTCCAAGGTGGTTGGCTGGTTGATCCTAACCTTCTTGTTGAAAAGGAAGTCCACAGCAGTGACCGCTGGAATCGTCCCCAGGAAATTGCGTACATCCGGGCTCTAGCCGATTCCTTCAAGACTGGGCGCGACGTTCCACCTCTGCTTGTTGAGGTCCGTGACGGCACTATCTACATCCTGGATGGCGCCCGTCGTCATCGAGGTGCTCTGCTCGCTATCGCCGAGGGTGCGCGCATCGATCTGATCGCAGTAGTTGAAAACTCTAACTGAAATTTTCTTACAAAGGAGCCAGATCATGGCGATCGATAGCTTGAGCAAGTACCGCAACGCTGTAGACGGGCAAATGAACAAATTGCCAGTAGGCGAGAATGATGAACTCAAGGAGCGTATGCCCGTCCGGCGTGGCAATGGGTGGCGTCTTGATCCTCTGATTATCCTGGAAGAAGAGGACTTCAACGTCCGTGGTGCCTTCGCTGTTGACTACTGGAACCGCCCCGATGTGGTTGCTTATATCCGGGGATTTGCAAAATCTTATAAGGAAGGCAAGCCAGTACCGCCGATCACCGTTGAGGTTCGTGATGGTGAAATCTACGTGCGGGATGGTGCGCATCGTCTACGAGGTATGCGCCTGGCGTTGAAGGAAGGCGCCGATCTTGAGCTCGTTGATGTCGTTGAGCACCAGGGTGACGAGGTTGAGCAGGCCAAGCTGGTTCTGACCGCTAACGATGGTCGCCACCTCACTCGACTTGAGCGTGCCGTGCAGTACGGCAAGTTCATTGGCTGGGGGTGGTCCATGAACAAGATTGCTTCCGAGTTCAATAGAACGCATGAGCACGTACGCAGCACGCTGACCCTGCTTAATCTGCCGTTTGAGTTAAAGCAGATGATTGCAGAGGAAATCTGCTCAGCTTCGTTCGCCCTGAAAGTCTATGACGAACACGGCACCAAGGCGCTTGAGATCATCAAGGGTGCAGCGTCTCAAAAGACAGAGGAACAGGAAGAGGAAGACAAGGCTTTAGCACTCCAGCTCGACAGTGTAGTTAACGGCTTGTCGGAAGGCCTCGGCAATGATAGGCAGGGCTCGAACGAAGAGCCAGGTAGCAAGCCGGATGCACCGACTGAGCCACCAGAGGCTACCACCCCTCCTCCTCGCAAGCCGCGAGTAACGGGCAAAGATCTGCCGAAAACTGGTGTTAAAATCAGCAGAAAAACTGTTCAGTTTGTGCATAAAAGCTTTGAATCTCTTCAAAAAAGCATTGATTCGATCTCACGCGAAAATGACTATTTCGTAATGAAGTTGAACGCAGATGAGGTCGAATTGCTCAAGCAAATGAAGTCTCAGCTGGCGGCCTCGGGTGCAAGTGTTGACCCACAGCAACCAGTGAAAGACCCATCTCAAACTGATCTGGTTGAACAGCTGGATGGGCAGCAGCAGGCCGCTACCTCAGCTCAGTAATGGGCTGGGCAGTGCCGTGACGCCCCGCTTCGGCGGGGCTTATCAGGTTTCAAAATGCTTGCATCGCCCAGATGCAGAACCTATGATCAAGCGACTATCAGCCAGTTCAGCCTCCTAAGAGGGTGCATTGGGAGGGCACCTCGATCGGTGGTCCAGTTTTTTATCGACTCCACTTCTCGGAGCCCATAAAAAACTGGTCATCGGCGGCTCACAAACGGTTTGGAAGTGCGCATACCGATCGGGAAGTGAGTGAAGCGAAAGCAGCACGGGTAAGGGCACGTCCGGTGTCTTGTAGATTCGACGGGATCGCCTTGTTCTGCAGGTAGTGGCAGGTGCCTCTCACCAATGCATAGAATTGTCTTCTTTTAAATGGGTTGCGACTACGCGGCCGGCGCTAGGCTCCTGAGATTGTCTCGGGGGCCTTTCGCTTTTCTGGGCCCTCCCTTCCCCGCTCCACACTTATCTCTCCCCTCGACCATCGTTAGATTTGTCTTCCTTGCCCTACGCGTGGTATAGAGCAACCTGTGGCTTGGCAATCCAGCTTTGCTCACAACAGGGAGATGCCCCTATGCAGGATTCATGGTGTGCAAAGGTCTGGGACGGCACCCAGCAACTCTCCGGTGCTGCTGCTCGGGAGTTTCGGCTCCGCCAGGCTGGCGGTGTCGAGACAGTTATCCGCAACGCCTCATTGAGGGCAGCCGAGAATGCGACTCGGGAAGCCTTGGAAACGGTTAACGGCACTATTGATGCCGTCAACGCGCCAGGGTCGAACGTTGTCTCAACGAAAAGACCTGCCTCTCGGCGCAGGCTGCGCAGTCGCAGCACCAGCGAAGGGCGCGATCAGAAGTAGCCAGAAGGGTAAAAACGAAAAAGGGGCCCCCACGCGGCCCCTTTTTTTGTTTGTTTGTTAGTTAGTTAGTTAGTTTGTTAACTCGTACAAACTGGGCGAGGTGAGGCAACGCTGATGACCCTTGTCCTGCTTCATCTCCTTGGCCGATCTCGGCACGTCATCGGCAACCACTTGCATCAGCGCCTCAACTCCCCTACCCCACAGCATCGTCGATTCGCGCCCGTGCACGCCGATGATGCCCACCTTTTCCAGCATGTCCTTCGCCGCCTCGATCCCACCTTGGCGCCCTGCAAGCAGCGTAAACACCGCCGATCCTGGTAACGCATGTTCCTGATCCAGTTTGATCACAGGGGCCAGTGCTATCAGCTGCTCGGCTGGCACCGGCTCGGACCAAGGCAACAGTCTGTGCGTACCCATGTAGAAATAGGTCTCCTTGCGCAGCTGGCGAGCCTCGGCCAGCTGGCTTCTGGTGCGCTCTTCCATAGCTGTGATCGGGCTATTGAAGCCTTCCAACTGGGCCTGTCGAGACTCAACCAGGTGAATCGCCGCGTCGATCTTTTCCCGCGCCCGCTCCTGGTTCACCACGATGTTGTGGCATGCGGCCTGGCCATCTTGGTTGATGAGCACACCGCCCAGATCTTTGATGGCCAGGGCGCCGCCGTCCAGTGGGACTTTTGATGGCTCGTGGCGCATAAGCGGCGGGAGCGGTTGGTGGTTGAACTCAGGCTTGAACAGAAGTACCTCATTCGAGCTTTGCTGTGCGCCGATCACGCCCATCGACGCCAGAAGCTGGGCCGCTTGCTTGCTGCTGCCCAAGTCGTTTGCCAGCTCTTCGTAACATGCACGCCCTGTGGCCTGGGTATCACTGAGCGAGACCACCTTACCGTCTGGGTAATCCCGCGCCGCCTGGTTGGCAGTATGGCGACTACACGTCTTGAGCTGCAGGGTGCCATTCCCCTCTACCTGGTACAGTCCGTCGATACCGAGTGTTGCCAGCGCTTTGCGCACGAGGGGCCCTTGCTCGGACAGAGGCCGATTCCACTGCAGCAGGTCCTCGTTCACGATGCCCATGGTCGACTTACCAGACGGTGAGTGCTCGACGGCCCACGCCAGCGCATCCATGTGCTTGTTGATCAGGGTGCGGCTGTGGTTCGCCTGAGGCGTGTCTTGGCGGGCCTCTTGCCTGATGTCCTGGATGTGGGAGTGCAGTGTGCGGATATGATCGGCGAAGACCTCCTCGATACGGGCCTGGCCAACCAGTACCTTCCGGTTGATGGCCATGAATTCGCGTTGGTGCTTCGACACTGCAGGATCATCGGCCATTTTCTCAATGCTCACTGCTGTCAGCCGCTCACCATTGAAGTAATTGACATAGAGACGGTCAGTAGCAGTCAGGTACTGGTGCGCTGCGCTCAGGGGTACCACATGCCCGTGGGGCTTGCCTTGGCCGCTGAGGGTGAATTGCCGAGCTCGCTGCTGATCAGCCTCGAACCTCATGGTAGGGAGCGCTGGTACCTTCGCCCACTCGACCACTCCGACCAAACTCGTGGTGATCCGGCTTCCCAGCAGGGCCTGCTCGCTGTTGAAGACCACATAGCGGTTTTCCCCTTCCCGGTTGCGATACATCGCACCGTCGTACCCGGCCTGTTGCAGCCAGGCTGCGCAACGCGGACTGGCCATGATGTCGTCAATCTGCAGTTGGCCATCTCGCATCAGCTCGGCCACGATCAACCCGGTTTTGCGCATGCCCAGTTTGGCGGTGAGGTCTGCAGCATTGATTACCGCTTTGTCGGTAACGATGAAGGGCGATCGGATGGCCAAGATCGCAGGCGTTACCTTACCTTGGGCATCCTGGTTCGCGGAGCCAACATCAGAGAAAAGGCTGAACGGGCGGTCTGCAGTTGCCTTGCTAAAGACAATTCTTGGGCCGAACTGGTTGATACAGTTGCTCCCCTCGAACCAGCGGTCAAAGTGCGTCGAGGCAGGCGGGAACAGGGGAGCATCAGCCACGCGAGCAGCTGGAAGGGCGTTGTCTTGCATGATGGCTTTGGCGTCCTGCTTGAACTCGAAAACACTGCGAATTTGCGACTGCTCGAAGACCGTCCACTCGGGCTGCTGGTCAACAATGTCCGGCCCGCTGTAACACACGCTGTCGTAACCGTTCGCCTCTGCCTGTCGGGCCTGCGCTCGATCATTGGTGTAGAGCGTGTTCTCGCAACGCAGGTAGACGGGCATGACAATCGGTGTGGGAACAGCGCTGGCCAGGCCCAACTCCACTGCAAGGTCGATGATGTGCTCGGGCATGTCCTGGTCATGGTGCGTTGCGAACAGGAAGTTGTCGGTCTGCTGCGCGGTACCGCTTCCTTCAACGTGGGCGGAAAGGTCGTACAAGTCGTTCACATCAATGCCGTGCGCCAAGCAGGTATCGTGAACCTCTCTGAAATTCTCGCCGCCAAAGCGATCCCAGACGCGGTGACCTTCTTCTACCATCCCCCTCAACAGCTCAGCTGCGAGAGGCGGAAAGACTTTGTCAGCAGCTTCAAACAGGTCCTTTTGGCGGAATGTCTGGTTGCGGGCAGCCGTTGCGTACTTGCTGGCCACCTCCGGATCGCGAGTGAAATGGAAGCCGTCGCCCTGGTAGTTCTGGTTGAGCACGGATCGATGCCGCGATGCATCGAAGGTCGTGAATGCGCTCATGGTCCCGTGGTAGAAGACGATCGGGCTACCGTCATCGTTGATGGCGCTGGAATCCCGAAGCCACCGAGCGAGCGACGAATCTTGCGTTTCAAGTGCGGCAGATGGAGTGGCTGAGCGGGCTGTCCAGAACGC
>Ga0105251_10000148_pt1 | contig 71598 bp, 64 predicted proteins | sample KBSS64metaG_FD_80424 | JGI IMG/M metagenome (GOLD analysis project Ga0105251, IMG submission 80424) | Switchgrass rhizosphere microbial communities from Kellogg Biological Station, Michigan, USA - KBS S6-4 metaG | ecosystem: Host-associated > Plants > Roots > Rhizosphere > Soil | place...
AGCGCATGCAGCATCAGCCCTGGCACACACCAGGCGACAATCTGCAAGTTGCTGCTGGCGAGCGCCGTGGCACTGGCCGCCAGGCCGGGCCCGAGCAGTTGCACCAGCCACGGCGCCAATACAGTCAGCAGCAGGCTGGTGACCAGCGCGATCGACAGCAACGCCGGGAACAACACCGCCAGCCAGCCCAGCCGCTCGTCGTCCTGGCGCGCCAGGTACAGCGGCAGCGCCGCTGCACTCAGCACACCGCCGGCCAACGACATGCGCAGCGCCTCCGGCAAGAACAGCGCGATCAGGAACGCATCACTGCGCTCGCCCGCGCCCCAGGCCGCCACCAGCAACCACTCACGGGCAAAGCCCAGGCACAGCCCCAGCAGCGTCGCCAGCGTCAGCCATGCGGCAGAGCCCAGCATCAGCGCTGTACGCCGTCGAGCAGCGTTTTGCGCGACGTTATGCTTTTCACCTGCGGCAGGCGCGCCGGAAACAGACGCCGCGCTTCCAGCACATTGATGCCCACCATCAGCCAGAATAGCGCGACCATCACCACGGCAAAGCTGAAGTAGTGGTCAAACAGGCCGCTGACCAGTGCCGAGAGAATCCCGGCGGTGGTGCCCAGCCACAGCGCGTTGTCCTTGGTCAGGCGGATCGGGCCGCGTTCCGGGCGGGCTTCACGCCACCAGCGCACGGTCACGGCCACGAAGAACAGCATGCCGACGATGCCGGTCTTGTAGATGAAGTTCAGCCACAGGTTGGAAATGCCCAGCAAGTGGGTGTCGGGTACGGGCGGGTCGACCTTGAAGCCGATGCCGAACGGGTACGCCATCACCGCCTGCGGGAACATGCGGTACTCGTCGAAACGCACTTCGGTACTGGCGTTGCTCGATGAGAAAATCGTCGCCAGGCGCTCCTGCAACGGCGGATACGCGATCACCAGCGCCACCGTCAGCGCCGCGCCGATCATCAGCAGGCGCCCGGTGTACGGCACCCGGCGCGTGGCCATCCACAGCAGCACCAGCGCCAGGCTGACCATCGCGCCACGGCTACTGGCCAACAGCAAGGCGGCGGCGCCCAGGCACGCCACGCCCAGGCCCAGTGCGCGTTTCCAGCCTTGCTCGGTCATGCCGAAGCAGAACGCCAGGGGCAGCAGCAACGCCATGATCCCGCCGATGGCATTCGGGTGCATCCACGGCGAGCCCATGCGCGACGACATCGCCTCCAGGCCGAATTTGAGCATGTCGAAGTTGCCGTAGTTGAACAGCGCCAGCACCGGTGCAATACCGGCCCCGGAGCGTGTGCGCACGAACACCGCAATCGACAGCACCAGCATCGCCAGGCTGCCCAGCAGCAGGGCGATCACCAGGGATTCACGGTGCTTGCGGTCCACCAGCAACTTGGCACAGAGGAACACCGCCGACAGGCTCAGCAACCAGCGCAGCCAGTTGGCGACGCCGCTGGTGTCGGCGTGAATAGTGACCTGGCCGACGATGAACGGGAACACGCTGAACAGCATCAGCCACAACAGCATCTGGTCGGTGGGCCGACGGGCGAGGCTCGGCGTATCCGGCAGGCGCGCCAGGAAGTTGTGCCACAGCACCGCGCCCCAGGTCAGCGCCAGGATCGCTTCGCTGACGGTACTGCGAATGCCCAGGTTGACTGTGGAATACGGCATGAACGTGGCGACCAGGGCGAACAGCACCAGGCCCCAGAACGGAAAACGCAGGATGGTCACCGCACCGGCCAGGCCGATCACGGCGAGGAACGCCTTGGCCGGCGACAGCAGCAGGGCGGCGGCGCCGAACAACAGGCCGAACAGTATGGCGACGAGGCTGGGCAGGTTCACGTTCACTTCAGCTCCTCGATCAGTTCGGCCAGGCGCCCGCGATAGGCGCGATGGTTAAAGCGTTCTGCCCACTGCCGGCATTGTTCGGGCGATTCATCGGCGGCCCGCTCGCCGAGGCTGATCATCAGCTGCGTCAGCGCTGGACCATTGGTGGGCGAAAAGCGCGGTGCCGACGGCGGGGTGATTTCATCCAGCGACGTGCCGCTGGCCACCGCCACCGGCGTGCCGACGCTCAGGGCTTCGATCACCGGCAGGCCAAAACCTTCGGCGTAAGACGGTTGCCACAGGCGCGACGCCTGGCGGTACAGCGCATGCAGTTCGGCATCCGACACGCCACTGAGTGCACGAATCCCAGGCAGGCTGCGCTGGTTTTCAGGCAAATGATCGAGGCTGCCCACCAGCACCAACTCCGGCACGCCGGGGGACTGGCGCCGCGCCTGGTGCCAGGCCTCCACCAGGAACGGCACGTTCTTGCGCAGCTCGCGGGTGCCCACCAGCAACCAATAGCGCTCGGGCAATTGGCGCGGGCCGAGGTCCGCCGCCAGTTCGGTAAAGCCGTCGACCTGATTGGGCAGCACGCGAATCTTGCCCGCGGCCTTAGGAAACAACCGCGCGGTTTCATCGGCGCTGTACTGCGACGGCGTCCACACCCGGTCGGCGCTGTGCACCGCGTAGGTGATCGACAGGTGATCGCTGGTCTTATAGATGAGCGCCTTCAAGCGGTTGGCGTGGTAGTTGTTCAAGGTGATCTGGAACAGGTCATGCAACAGCACCACGGTGCGCAGGCCCTTGGGTTTGGGCGGCAACGGCAGGCCCATGTTGAAGGTGCTGATGTACAGGTCGATGTGGTGCTCGCGCAACGCCCGTGGCAGAAACCCGGCTTCGAAGCGCAGGCGATTCTGCGGTTGGTGCATGGCGGTCTTGGCGCAACCCCAGGCCGGGCAGTGCGCCTGCAAGCGGGTTTCATCGCCCAGGGGCGCCACGGTAAACCGCTCGAGCTCGATGCCGGGCAGGCCGTGCAGTGCGCTTTCCAGCGCGTACACCTGGCGGCTGATGCCCGATTGCGGCGAGGTGCCGACGGTGCGGTAATCCAGGCCTACACGCATGCGGGCTCCTTTTGATTCTGGGGCAAAAGGGTCGTGTAGACCTTTTCCAGCTGACTGGCGGCGACGTTCCAGTCATGGGCACGACGCACATAGGCGCGGCCGGCTTCACCCATGGTCGTGGCGGCATCGGGAAATTGCAGCAGGCGCACCACGGCATCCGCCAGGCTCGCAGCGGTTTGCCCGCCGAGGTAATCCAGGCCTTCCACCAGGTCCAATCCCGATACGCCTTGCTCGGTACTTGCCAGCGGCAAGCCGGCGGCCAAGGCTTCCAGTACCTTGAGCTTGGAGCCGCCGCCATGGCGCAACGGCGCCAGGAACACCGAGCAGCTCGATTGCAGGCTCAGCAGGTCGGGCACAAAACCCTGCCACTCGATACGCGGGTCCGGCCAGCGTGCGCGCCAGCTATCGGGCATGCCGAAGCCGCACACGCTCATGCGTACGTCGGGGCAGCGTTCCCAGACCTGGGGCAGGATTTCATCCAGGGCCCATTCGATGGCGTCCACATTGGGCGCGTATTCGTAGTTGCCGAGAAACAGCACGCGTTGGGTGCTGGGGTCTGGACGGGCGGCGGCGAAGTGATCGCAATCCACGCCGTTGACCACCACCGACACCGGCTTGCCGGCGATTTTTTCCAGTACCTGCGCATCGCTGTCGGTCACCGCGATCACCTGGGCGGCCTGGCGCATCACGCGGCGTTCCCAGCGGGCGTAGCGCCATTGATCGTAGCGAATGAACGGCAGCGACCAGCCCGGCAAACGGTCATACGTGGCGGCGCCAAGGGCCGATTCAACGTTGTGTTCCGTCAGCACAAAGGGTTGGGACTTGCGCGCCAGCACCTCTTCATATGGCTGGAAGCTGTAGCTGTGTTCGATTTGCACCACGTCCCAAGGGTCACCCAGCAACCAATTGAAGGTGTCCTGCAATTCACCCGACAAACCATTCACGCTGGCCAGCAGCGGGTACGGCGCAAACAGCCCGGCCAACAGGGTCGTGACGCTGCGCAGAGGGCGGCGCGGCAGGATGATCAGTTGTTCGAGAAACGCTTCCAGCACCTGGCGGTCGCTGAGCGACACCGGGTGTTTGTCATGCAAAAGCAGGGTGATCCGATGCCCGCGCGCGGCGAGGTTGCGCAGCAGATGGAATTGGCGCGTCTTGCCGCCGCTGGTGGCGGGCCAGGGTGAGTAGGGCAGGATCCATAAAATGCGCATGGCAGGCCTCAGTCCCATAACAGAATTTGCAGGTTCGACTTGACCGGTACGGTCAGGCCGCTGGTGCCGCTTACCGGGGTTTGTGTGCCGCGCAGCGGGTCGTACAGGGTGGCGCTGGCCAGGCCCGGCAAGTGGGCGTTGCCGCCCTGGGCCGACCAGAAGAACCACAGCTTGCGCCCGTCGGCGCGGGTCCAACCGATGCTGAACAGGCCGTCGGGTAACTGGTCGGCAACCGGCGGATCGCCCGGCGTGAGCGTCGGCCCACTGACGTCGAAGAAGTTCTTCAAGGCGGTGTAGACGGGCTTGGGGTTGGTGTCGATATCCAGCAAACCATAGGAGCGGTCACGCACGCTGGCGCGCTGGTCGAGGTCGCTCAAGGTGAACAGGAAAATCTTGTCGAAATCCATCGCACTCATCAGCGCCAGGCGGCGGACCACGTAATCGGCCTGGGCCTGGAGGGTGATGATGTCCTGGGCGTCTTTTGGCCCCTTGTAGGTTGACCAGCCCCACTCGGTGCTCCACAGCGTGTTCACGCCGCCGTGGCGCAGGGCCTGGTTGAGCTGGGTGGTCTTGGCGATGAAGTCCAGGTTGGCCGGGTCGTTGCCTTCGGGCAATTGGGTATAGGGGTGGTAGGAGATCACTGTATTCAGGCTGGCCACGCCGAGTGCGCCCAGGGCGTCGAACATGGTCTGGCCACTGGGCATTTCGCTGAAGAACGCCATGCCGGCGGCCACCACCGGTTTGCTCGGGTTCACTGCGCGCAAGGCGTTGGTGGTGACGGTCAACAGATTCGCGTACCCGGCAGGGTCTGCCGCCGGGCGCCAGAAGCCGAGCAGGTTCGGTTCGTTCCAGACTTGCCAGGCCTCGACGCTGGGGTAGCGCTGCGATAGCAGTGCCATGCGGTTGGCAAACACATTGGGGTCTTTCGGCGGGTACTGGTCCGGGTACATCGACAGCGGCGGGGCGCTGCTGATAAAACGCGCCGACCCCACCAGGTAAAACACCGACTTGATCTGGTTCTGCTGCAGCTTGCCCACCAACTCGTCGAGGGTGGCGAGCTTGTATTGGTTCTGCGCGGTTTCCAGCTGATCCCAATGCAGATCCAGGCGCACCCACTCCAGGCCCAGGGCCTTGAGGCGGTCGATCTGCTTCTGGTAGCGCTCGGGGCTGAACCACAGGAACTGCGCATTCACCCCCAGGAAGTCCTTCCAGACCACCTCCTTGCTGCCCTTGAGCACATGGCTTTCGGCATCCGCCTGGCGTCCCCACAAGAAGGCGGTCAGGCCCAGGGCGGCGACCACTGCGAGGGTGGCCAGGTAGGTGCGTTTACGCGCCATAAGGGGCTCCGGTGATGGCCTGCTCGAAGAGCTGCTTGAATTTCTGCGCGGTCAACGGCCACACACGCTCACGGCCGATTTCGCCGGCGCGTTCGGCCCAATCCCGGGCCAGCAGCGGCGTACGCGCCAGGCGCAGCAGCTGTTCGCCGAGCGCGGCTACATCACCCTCGGGGTAGATCGCGCCGTTGCCGCTGGCGACTTCCTCGGCAAACGCGCGGGCGTCGGAGGTGATCGCGCCGCGCCCGCAGGCGGTGGCCCAGGACAGTGCGCCACTGGTGCCACGCTGGCGCCCCAGCAGGCCGAGTTTTTTCGATTCACGGTAGGGCAGCACCATCACGTGGTGCGCCTGGATGGTCTGGGCGATGTCATCCGCCGGCAGGTTCAGGCGCCAGTCGATGGCGTCGGTCAGGCCCAGCGCAGCGATCTGTGCGTTCAACTGCTCCAGGTAGTTACCGCCTGCGCCAAACGCCATTTCCGCGGCGGTGCCGCCCGCCAGGGTCAGGCGCACGCGGTCGCGCAATTCGGGGGCTTGCTTGAACACATCCGCCAGTGCCTGTACCAGGTCCTCGATGCCTTTGCCTCGGTAGATAAACCCGAAATACAGCAGGCGCAGTGTGGCGAGGGGCGGCAACGGTGCCGCTGGGATCGGCAGGTTGGCATGGTTGATCACCGCGACTTTGCCGGCTGGCAAGTGCATGCGCTGGCTCAGGCAGTCGGCGCCCAGGCGGGTGAGGGTCACCAGCCGGGTCAGCCCCTTGGCGACCTGGCGCTCTTCGCGAAGGGTCAGCGGGTCGGCCAGCACCACGGCAGCCTGCGGCAGTGGGCTGGGCAAATTTTCCATCAGGTTCAAGGGGAACGGCAGGTGCTCGCGGCGCCATACAATGCGTTCCGGGTCATGCACCGTGGCGGTCAGCGGCAACTGGGGATAAGCCTTGCGCAATTCACGCAAGGCCAGGAATTCCCCCAGGCGCCCGCCGCCCAGTTCGGCGTGTACCAGGTCGACGGCCTGCCAGTCGAACGCGTTGATGGCCTGTTTGATCGCTTCGGAGTTGCCCGCCACCCCGGCCAACGGCGTCAGCACCGTCACACCAAGGTGTTCCAAGGCCGTGCGGAAATGGTTCGCGTAGTCGGCGATCCCGTTTTTCTCCGGCGGCAAAGGGGCGAGCAGGGCGATTCGCATCAGAACGCTCCCCGGTACTTGCCGATGGTGCGCAGCACTTTGCCCGGCACTTCAAACTTGCGACGGTTGATGATAATGCCGTCCACCTTGCCGAACGCGGTGTTGAGGATCGACAGCGCATGCTCCACCACCGGCACGGTACTTTTGCGCGCTTCCACCACCAGCCCGATCAGGTCGGCGCGACGCAGATCGACGAACGCCTCGCGGTTGTCCAGCAGGGCCGAGGCATCCAGCAGCACCACTTCACCCGGCGCAGCAGCGTGCGGCCCGCCGACGCGCACGTTGATGCCGTTTTCACTGAGCAATTGGCGCAGTTGCTCAACCACAAAGGTCACCCCTTCGCCGTGACGCGCCGAGGTCAGGCCCAGGGTCACGCCCTGTTCGGCAATGCGCTCGGGCTGCAGCAGGCTGTACAAACGGTAGATGCTCGCATTGAACGCGTTGGTGCTTTGCGCGGTGGAGGTGTCCAGCTCCGGCAGGGTGGTCCACAGCGGCAGGCCGAACTTGCGCTCCACCAGGCCACCGTCGTGAATCCGCTGGTCGAGCAGGTAGCACAGGTAGATCACCAGCAGGCCGACCACGATGGCGAACGGGATCGCCAACACCAGCATCACCAGGGTTTTCGGGAAGATGCGGCCCGGGTTCAGGGTGGCTTCTTCGATCACGGCGATGTTGCTGATCTGGCTGTTGTCCAGCTCACGGTCGATGCGCGATTTTTCCAGGTTATCCACGTACAGCGCGTAGTTGCGCTCGGTGGTGTTCAGCTCGCGGGAAAGGCGAGCCAGCTCCGGCTCGATCTCCAGGGCTTGCTTGCGTTGCTCTTCCAGGTTCAACAGTTGTTTCTGTTGTTGCACCAACTGGGTACGCAGCGCCACGTTGTTGCTGGTTTCATCCAGCAACACGCGCTGCAAGTGAATTTCCAGGGTGTTCGGCGCACGGTTCTCCGAGGCTTGCACCGTGTTGCTCTCGCTGTTGACCTGCATCTGCATGGCCCGGATCGACGCGTCCAGGGCTTTGACCGGCGGCGCATTGTCGGTATAGGTGCGCATCATGTCGGCCTTTTCCAGCAGCTTCTGGTTGAGCAGGCGACGCAAATCCTGCTGCTGCGGGTTCAGGGCGATCTGGCGTACGGTGGTGACTTCCTTGGGCTGGCCCTTGAGCTGGGTGCGCGTGCTCTGGATCGCGCTGTCGGACGAGGCGATCAACCGCGTCGTGTTGAAGGTCTCACCGCGCAGCACGTTGATGCGCTCGGACAGATCCTCCAGGCGGTCGGTGATGCTCGCCGCGCCGATCTGGTTCAGGTGCGTGAGGATCTGCTCCTTGTAGCTCTTGATCTCGGTGGCGCTGTTGGCCACCTGGCCTTCGTAGAACGCGTACAGGCTTTTGCGCCCCAGGGCCTCGGTGCGCTCGTTGATGTAGGTCTCGACCCAATCCTTGACCACCGCCTGGGCGATCTCGGGGTCGCCCCACTTGAAGCTGATGTCCATCACCGTGGAACCGACGGCGTGGCTGACCTCGAAGTTTTTCTCCAGGCTGGCGGCCAGGCGTTCCACCGGCGTGGTTTTCTCCACGATACCGACGGTTTCAAGCACTACGCGCAGGCCATCGAACACCGCGCCCACGCCGCTCTTGACGTAGTACTTGGTGCGCTTCCAGAAACCTTCCGGCGGCGGCGCGTTTTCAATCACTTCCAGGTAATGCTCGGCCACCGCGCGTACGATCGGCCGGCCGGTGAGCAGGCGCTCTTCGTCGACAATCGGGTCGCGCTGGGTGCTGGGCATTACCAGCGCCTGGCGGTTGCTGATCTCGATGGGCAAGGTCGAATCACGCCCTGGCTTGACCAACAGGCGCGCGGTGGACTCGTACTTGGCCGGCAGCAGGAACGCCCCCAGCAGGATGATCACCAGCGCGGCAATCGCCGCCAGCTTGAACTCATGCCGGAAGATGAAGAACAAGCGCAGAAGATCACGAAAAGAACGGATCTCGATCATTGGGATGTCGCTCCTTTAGTTGTTGCCGCCGCTGGTTCGGGTGTAGTTGTAGCCAACCCCGATCGACTTGGTGAACGGGATCAGTTGGTTCATGTAGGTATCCACCCCTTGGATGCGTTCGCCCACGTTGGACTTGGGCACGAACACCACATCGCCGCGTTGCAGGCGCACGGGTTTGCGCCCGTTGGGACCGGTCTTGAGCAACTGGCTGAAATCCAGGAAGTACGCGCGATAGGCACCCTGGGCGTCTTCGCGCAGCAGGGCGACCATGCTGGCGTTGCCCGCCGGGCTGACCCCGCCGGTACCGATGATGGCTTGTTCCAGGGTGTTGGCCGTGGCGATCTGCACCGCCGTCGGGTTGTTCACCGCGCCGCCGACGATGATCGAGCCGCTCGGCGCCTGGTTGATGTTCACCGTCACACGCGGTTCGCGGTAGATGGGCGCGAGTTTGCCGGTCAACTCCGTGGCCAGCTCCGACGGCTGGCGACCGGCGACCTGCACCGGCCCCAGGAACGGGTAGTTGATCTTGCCGTCGGTCTGCACCGTGTACAGCGTCAGCTCATAGATGGTGCTGACGTTGAACGCCGACAGTGTCGGCATCTCGCCGGCATCGCGGACGATGCGCAACTGGTCGCCGATGCGGATGCGCTCCACCGCCGGCGGCAATTGTGCCAGCTGGTCGAGGGCGCGTTTGCCGGCCTCGACGGTGTCACTGTCGGGCGGGACGATGCGTGCCGGCGTATTGCAGGCGGCCAGGGCCACCATGGCCACGACGAGCAGGGTTCGTTTCATCAAGGGGGACTTCCTGTGGGTCATGATGCTCACCTCCAATAACCGGGAAACATGCTGATGCGCCGCTTGAGGGCGAGGGGGAGGCGGCGCTCCAGATGGCCCAGCCGGTAGCCGAGCAGTTTGAACGCGCTGCGCACCAGTACTTCGGGAACACGGTGCAAGGCACCGGCCTTGCGCAAGGCCGCCAGTTCAGCCAGCACGTAGCGTTTGCCTTCACCACCGGCATCGCCAAAGGCCTGCTTGATCCACGGTTCGCGGCCGTAGAACACGCCGATATCGAAGTAGCGGTGAAACTCATCCATGAGCTTGTAATCGTGCGAGTGATGCACCAGCGCCGTGGCGGCGTAGCGCACCTTGTAGCCTTCGAGCAGCATGCGCGCCGCCACATAGGCGTCCTCGCTGCCGATCACATCCGCCGGGAAACCGCCCACCGCCTCCAGCACGCTGCGCCGGTACACGGAAAACGAGTCGGAACTGAAGCAGGTCTTGATCCCCAGCTCCGGCGCATCGGCCAGGCTCTTGCTGCGGCTTTGCTCCGGGTAGTTGAAGTGCCGCGATTGCGCACCCAGTACTCCGGCGTCGGGGTGCGGCAACTGACGACCGTAGGCCACGCCGTTGAGCGGGTCCTGCTGCAATTCGGCGAGCAGGTTGGCGAAGGTTTCCGGGGTGGCGGGGATCGCATCCTGGGTCATCACGATCAGCGCGTCGCCGCTCACCTGCCCACTGGCCCAGCGCCGGGTGCCGCCGTGGTTGAAGTCACGCGCGTCGATCACCTCGACCCGCGCCCCGAATTCGCGAAAGCGCGCCACAGTGTCATCGTTGGAGGCGCTGTCCACCACCAGCATCTCGTCGGGTTGCAGGGTTTGCATCTTCAGCGCAGGCAGCAGGCGGCCCAGATGGCTGGAAGCGTTACGGGTCGGGATGATCAATGAGGTGAGCATGTCATTTCTTCACTTCTGCAGGCGCGCGCCCGTAGATGTCGTCGAAACGCACGATGTCGTCCTCGCCCAGGTACTCGCCGCTCTGCACCTCGATCATCACCAGGTCGATGATGCCGGGGTTGGTCAGGCGGTGTTTGTGCCCGGCGGGGATGTAGGTGGACTCGTTGGCGTTGATCAGGAATTCGCGCTCGCCGTTGGTGATCTGCGCCGCACCGCTGACCACCACCCAGTGTTCGCTGCGGTGGTGGTGCATCTGCAACGACAGCGACGCCTGGGGCTTGACCACGATGCGCTTGATCTTGAAGCGGCTGCTTTCCTCCAGCACGGTGTAGGTGCCCCATGGCCGGGTGACGGTGCGATGCAGGCTGTACGCCGGGTGGTTCTGGCGCTTGAGCTCGGCGACGATGTAGCGCACGTCCTGGCTGCGCTGGGCGTCGGCGATCAGCAGGGCGTCGGGGGTGTCGACGATGATCAGGTCGCGCACGCCCACGGCACCGAGTACGCGCTTGGGCGAGTCGATGTAGCAGTTGTGCACGTCGTGCAAAATCGCTTCGCCGTTGACCTGGTTGCCATGGGCGTCGCTGGGGGTGAGCTGGCGCAGGGCTTCCCACGAGCCGATGTCGCTCCAGCCGATGTCGCAGGGCACCACGGCGACTTGCTTGGATTTCTCCATCAGCGCCACGTCGATGGACACATCCGGCGCGCTGCCGAAGGCGTCCGCGTCCAGCTCACGCTGGCGTGAGGTCTTGTTCTGCAGGCTTTGGCTGTGTTCCAGCGCGGCGCGGGCAGCGTCCAGTACGTCCGGTGCATGGGCGGCGAGTTCGTCCACCAGGGCGCTGGCCTTGAAGCAGAACATGCCGGCGTTCCACAGGTGTTTGCCGCCGTCGAGGTAGCCTTGGGCGGTGGCCAGGTCGGGTTTTTCCACGAAGCGCTTGACCCGATGGCCGGTGCCCAGCGCCTCGCCCTGTTCGATGTAGCCAAAGCCGGTTTCCGGATGATCCGGCTGAATGCCGAAGGTCACCAGGTAGCCGGCTTCGGCCAGGTCGCGGGCCTGGGTCACGGCCTCGGCGAACGCCACTTCATTGAGGATCAGATGGTCGGCGGGCATCACCAGCAACTGTGCGTCACCGCCGAAATGCTCCTGCACATGCAACGCCGCCACGGCAATCGCCGCCGCCGTGTTGCGGCCGAACGGCTCCAGCAGCAGGTCCAGGGGCAGATGGGCCTTGTTGACCAGGCGGTAGTCATCCAGGGTGCGGAACAGCAGGTCGCGGTTGGTCACTGTCAGCACGCTTTCCACACCCGGCAGCTTGGCCGCGCGCTGGAAGGTTTTCTGCAGCAGGCTCTGGCCGTCGCGCATGCGCATGAACGGCTTGGGCATGTTCTGCCGGGACACCGGCCACAGCCGCGTGCCCGAACCACCGGAAATAATGCAGGGAATCAATCCGTTGAGTGTGTTCATCAATAGACTTCCTTGGTGGAAAGGACGGCCGGGACCGTCATGAAAACGATGTACAAGTCGAACCACACCGACCACTTGGAGATGTACTCCAGGTCGTATTCGACCCGTTTCTGGATCTTGAACAGGGTGTCGGTCTCACCCCGGTAGCCGTTGATCTGCGCCCAGCCGGTGATGCCCGGCTTGACCCGGTGCCGCGAGCTGTATTCGCTGACCGCCACTTCGAAGGGAATGCCCGCAGCCTTGGTCGCAGTGGCATGCGGGCGCGGGCCGACCATGGACATGTTGCCCAGCAGCACGTTGAACAGTTGCGGTAGCTCGTCGATGCTGGTCTTGCGGATGACGCGGCCGACGCGGGTGATGCGCGGGTCTTCGCGGGTGGTCTGGCGTTCCGCGGTGAAGTCGCTCTGGTCGGTGTACATCGAGCGGAACTTGAACACGCGGATTTCGTTGTCGTTGTAGCCATAGCGGTTCTGGCGGAACAGCACCGGGCCTTTGGAATCGAGCTTGATCGCAATCGCCGTTATCAGCATCACTGGTGACAGGCATACCAGCGCCAGGCTGGCCAGCAGCAAGTCCTCGCAGCGCTTGATTACCGGCGACCAGCCGCGCAACGGCAATTGCGAGGTGTTGAACATCAGGATGCCGCCCACGTCGGTAATCTTGCTGTGGCCGTAACGCAGGGCGGCCATGTCTGGTACCAGCATCACGTTCACCGACAGCTGCCGCAGGCGGTTGACCAAACCATGGATGCGCTGCTCGGCGGCCCAGGGCAGGCAGATCATCACCTGGTTGACCTGCTCGGCGCGGATCAGCTTTTCCAGGTCGCGGGTGTTGCCCAGCAGGGGCAGGTTGCTCAGTTCCTTGGGAATGCGTTCGGTGCGGTCGTCGATGAACCCGACCAGGCCGGAGCGGATGTCACCGTTGCGCAGCAGGTGATCGGCAACGTGTACGGCGGTGTCGGTAAAACCCAGGATCACCGTGCGCTGCAGGAATTTGCCGGCACGCATCAGCTTGCGATACAGGCGCAGCATCAGCAGGCGCTCCAGGCAGAACAGCGCCAGGCTGGCGACGTACCAGGTCACCAGGTTGCGCGGGGTCAACTGCGGGAACATTTGCAGGATCTGGTACATGAACAGCAGGATGCAGAACGCCGCCGACCAGGCCTTGATCTTGGTTTTCAGGCGCAGGCGATTGCTGAACAGTTCTTCGGAATAGATGCCCAGCGCCTGGAACAAAATAATGGTGAGGACCGCAAAAAATACCAGCAGGCCCAGGAAGTGGGCGCGCAGCTCAGGGGCCATCGGGTCGAGCAAGAGCACCAGGACCATGGGGGGCAGAATGGCCGTCAGGCCATGGACCAACTTGACGAAAACAACAAAGAACTCAACAAAACCGGCGCGCGTTAAGAACAGGCTGTCGACGGACGACTTCTCTCGCATACAAACATCCCTCATTGCACTCCAGGCTTCACTGTTCGACGGTTTGTTCAATAAGCGGTGACTGGCTTTAGAACTAGGGTCGAACGACTACGCTGGGTAATACGCAACTAGCCATTCCAAATGCGGCTATCCATTTGAGTGGGTTTTGCGGGGTAGTGACTAAAGGAGTGTTCCTTTGGTATGTGTTCAGTCAATGAATTGACGATGGTGCGGAGGTGGCGTGTTAGACAGGTTAACTGGCTTTTTCTTAGGCATTTTATTGACGTTCCTTGTCCGAACACTCGGTGATTGGGTGTGTTTTTGAGTGTAGGAACAAATGTCAGATTTTTCCTGCTTAAAGGAAAAACCTTTTTCAATGCGAGGTAGGAAAGGGGGACAAAGGGGGAGGGGCAGGGCGCACTAAGTACCCTGCCACCGGGGCTTTCACCGGATCAGAAGTTGCCTTTCAAACTGACGGTAAAATTGCGCGGTTCACCGTAGAAGTTGCCCCAAGAGGCGGTGCCGACCGTGTTGTAATAACGTTTATCGAACAAGTTGTTGCCGTTGAGCGCCACGGTCCAGGTGTCATCGAGACGATACGCCACGCGCGCGTTCCAGGTGGCGTAGCCGGCCTGTTCCAGTTTGATGGTTTGCACGCGGTAGTTGCTGCTCTGGGCGTTGACGCCGGTGCCCACGCTCCATTTCGACAGTGCGCCGTCGAGCTGGTAGTCACCCCACACGCGCAGCATGTGCCGAGGCACATAGGTGTTGGAGACGCCGCCTTCTTTTGTGCTGTCAATGGTGTTCAGGGATTTGGTCTGGGTGTAGGTGTAGCCGCCGAACAGTTGCAGGCGCTCGAGCACTTCACCGCTGATTTCGGCCTCCACGCCTTGGGCGCGCACCTTGCCTTTATCGGTGTAGCAATAGCCATCGGCCGAGGTCGGGCAGAAGCTGTTGTAGTCGGTTTCGGCGCCGTTTTTCTCGATGGCACGGAACAATGCCAGGGAGCTGTTTAAGCGCCCATCGAACCATTCGCCCTTGATACCCAGCTCGTAGTTGTCGCCGATTTTCGGCTTGAGCGCCGCGCCATCGGCCGTAGCGTAGGCACTCTGCGGCTGGAAGATATCAGCGTAGCTGGCGTACACCGAGAGGTGCTCATTGAGGTCGTAGATCAGTGCGGCGAACGGTGTGACCTCGCCGGTTTCCTTGGTGTGCGCATCTTGCAGGGACCACTCGCCCCAGCCCAGGTTATAGGACTCGCGACGGTTGTCGTACCAGCTTACGCGACTGCCGACGATGAACATCAACGGCTCGGCCAGGCGCAGGCGCAAGGTGGCATAAGTACCGTATTGGGTGGCGGTTTCCTTGACCGTGCCGCCACGGTACATGTTCGGCCAGAAGGTGCTGTTGGCCGGTTCCGGGAAGTGGTGGTCGGGCTGGTAGATGCTCTGGCGTTTGGGCAGGTTCTGGATTGCATAGACGTCGTCCTGGGTTCCGCGGCTGCCGTTGGCGCCGAGGATCACTTCGTGTTCCAGGCCGAAGGCTTCGAACTTGCCGTCGATATAGGCATCGAGGCCGTAGTCCCTGTGGTCGTAGTCCATCAGCGCTGCATAGGAGTTGGCCGTCGGCGCCGGGTCGCCATAGTTGATGGTGCCTTCGCTGGCGGCGTATTTGGTGTCTTGCAGGTTGCGGCTGTGCACTGCCGAGACCTTGAGTTTCCAGTCATCGTTGAAGTGGTGGGTGACGTCGGCAAAGAACGTGGTGCGCCGGCTTTGCCAGTCGTTCCAGGATTGGCCCAGGCAGGTCGAGCGACTGAGGTTGGCGCTTTTGCCGTCGGCGTAGCGCGGCAGGCCACCCCAGCACGGGGAGGCATCGACATCCTCGTAGCTGGCGCCGACGCCCAGGGTCGTGTCAGGTGTGAGGTCAAAATCCAGCGCACCGTAGAACGCCTGGTCCTTGCGCTTGGCGATGTCCATGTAGGACCCGCGATCCTGCTGGCTCACCGCCGCGCGGCCACGCAGCGTGCCGCTGTCATTCAGCGGGCCGCCGGTGTCGAGATCGGCGCGGTAATTGTCCCAGGTGCCGGCCGACAGCGACAGGCTGGTGGTGGGCTTGGCCTGTGGCCGTTTGCGCACAAAGTTCACCGCGCCGCTGGCGGTGCCGGCCCCCTTGAGCATGCCGGCGGCGCCCTTGAGCACTTCCACGCGGTCATAAATCGCCATGTTCGCACTGAAGCTGTCGGCCTGGACATAGTCCTTGCCCATGTCCAGGGGCACGCCGTCGTACTGGTACTGGCCGAGCATCTTGAAACCACGGGAGTAGAAATACTTGCCGCCCATGGGCGACTCGTAGGAAGTGATGCCGGGCGTGCGCTCCATTACGTCGTCGATGGTGGTGACGTTCTGGTCGTCCATGAATTGGCGGGTCATCACGCTCACCGATTGCGGGGTTTCCCGCAGGCTGTGTTCGCCCTTGCCGATGGTGACTGCACCGGTGGTGTATGACCCGGTGCCCTCGGTGGTGACACCCAGGCGTTCGCCGTTGATAAGGGTAGCGCCCAGGCTCAGCGCGCCGGTGTCGGCCACTTGCGGCAATAGCATCCAGGTGCTGTTGCCCTGGCGTTGGGCTTCAAGGCCCTGGCCGCGCAGCAATTGCTCAAGCGCTTGCTGAGGATCCAGGCGGCCGCTCAAGCCCGGGCTTGTCTTGCCGGTGACGCTGGTGGCGTCGTAGGACAGGCTGATACCGGCCTGGCGTGCGAACTGATCCAATGCAGCGGCGAGGGCACCGGCCGCGATGTTCCAGTCACGGGCCTGGGTGTCGCTGGACGGTGTATCGGCCATCACGGCCAGGGGCAGGGCACTGCTCAGGCAGACGCCAAGCAAGGCGGCCTGCATGGCGCGCTTGAGGGGTGAACGTTGGGAGGGGAACGCTTGCATGACCGCGGGGTGCTCCTGAAGGAAGTGGACAGAACCGGCCTGTTGATCGGCCTTTCCTTACAGGTCGAACGGCAATGAGAATTCACCTCATTTATTTTTGAAGGGTTACGCGCGCGCGGAAACCGTCACCCAATAGCGGCTGCGGTACGTGAGATCGAGCTTGAGTGATTGCGCGATCAGGCCTAGCACTTGATCGGTGTCGTCCAGTTGATAAGTCCCCGACACCCGCAGCCCAGCCACCGCCTCGCTGCAGCGCACCAGGCCGTTGCGATAGCGCACCAGTTCGGCGAGGAAGTCGTCCAGCCGCATCGCCTGGGCGCTGATCACGCCGTCGCTCCAGGCCCAGGGGTCAAGGCCGTTGCCGACAACCGGACGAATGCCGCTGCGATTGAACAGCACCTGCTCGCCAGGCTTGAGTACCTGGCGGGCATTGCCCGCATGGCTGTCGGCAAACACCGCCACCGTGCCCTGTTGCACCGCCAGCTGTGTGCCTTGGGCTTCTTCGCGGACCAGCAGACGCGCGCCAAGGGTGCGCAGGTAGCCGTCGCGGGTCTGTACCCAGAACGGTCGGTGATCGGTGCCGGTGTTGACCAGTATTTCACCCTGGCGCAAACGCACCAGGCGACGCTCTTTATCGAAGGCCGTGTCGAGGGCGCTGGCGCTGTTCAACTGGATCCGGCTGCCATCGTCCAGCGCCACCCAGCGCCGCTCGCCGGTGGCCGTGCGGTAGTCGGCCATCAGTGCAGGCAGTGGCGTGTAGTCGCGGCCGAGCCAGGTCAAACCGGCCGCACCTGCAACCAGGCCTAGCAGTTTCAAGCCTTCACGACGGGAGATGTGTCGGCGCGCGCCGTGCAGGGCGTACCGGCCGACCTGGGGCGGCAGTTGGCTGAAATCGTCATTCATTGCGGCCACCCGCTGCCACACCAACTGGTGCTCGGCGCTGGTGTGCAGCCAGCGTTCGAACGCGGCGGTGCTGGCGTCGTCGGCCACGTTGAAGCGCAGCGTGATCATCCACTGGATGGCCTGGTCCACCAGGCGCGGGTCAGCCTTCGGCATAACGCAAGCGGTAACAGGCATGCAGCGCTTTGGACAGGTCACGCTCCACCGTGGCCTTGGACACACCCAGGCGCAGGGCGATCTGCGCACAGGTCAGGCCGTCCAGTTGCGCCAGCAGGAAGGCTTCGCGCACCCGCGGCTTGAGCTGGTCGAGCAAGCGGTCGATGCGTTCCAGACTATCGAGAATGAGCAGGCGGGTTTCTTCCGACGGCACTTCGAGTTGCGGAAAATGCGCGAGGCTTTCCAGGTAGGCGCGCTCCAGTTCGCGGCGGCGGTACTGGTCGATCATCAGGCTGCGGGCGATGCTGCTCAGGTAGGCGCGCGGCTGCTGCAAGGTTTGCTGTTTGCGCGCGTTGAGCAGGCGCACGAAGGTTTCCTGGGCCAGGTCGGCGGCGTGTTCACGGCACCCGGTGCGCCGGCTCAACCAGCCGCGCAGCCAGGAATGATGGGCGTGGTAAAGCTGGCCGATGGCGGCGTGGTCCAGTGGGTGATCGCTCGACATGGGCATCCTGGCACAGCTGTCTTAATTGATAATGTTTCGCATTCTAGACGTTGGTCGTGGCCCTTCGCAATTCCCGGCGCGCACTGTATCCAGCACAATTTTTTGTTTGCCGCCGGTGCACCGACTAATCTGCAGGCTTTTCCCGGTGGAAGGCTTGAGCATGATCGACCTGGCGACCCTGGCGGTTTTTTCCGGTGCTGTGCTGCTGTTGCTGTTGTCCCCGGGGCCGAACATGGCCTTTGTGATCAGCCACGGCGTGACCCACGGCTGGCGCGGCGGGATGGCGTCTGCCCTGGGCATTGGCGTGGCCGACGTGCTGCTGACCGCCTTGACCGCCACCGGGGTGACGGCGCTGGTTGCCAGTTGGCCGCCATCCTTTGACGTGATCCGGTATGCGGGTGTGATCTACCTGCTGTGGCTGGTGTTCAAGACCTTGCAGAAAAAACCTGGGTTGGATGCTGGCCCCGTCAGCCGGGTACCGCTGGGCCGGGTGTTCCTGCAAGCCATGCTCAACAGTTTGCTCAACCCTAAGGCGCTGCTGTTTTTTGTGGTGTTCCTGCCACAGTTCGTGAGGCCCGAGGCGGGGTCCATCGCTGTGCAGTTGATGGTGCTGGGGGGCGTGTTGACCCTGATTGCGGGCGTGTTTCATCTGCTGCTGGGCATGTTTGGCGGGGCGCTGAGCCGGTTCTTCGCCAGGCGCTCGAAAGGCGCCTGGTTGCAGAAATGGGGACTGGCGACGGTGCTGACAGTGCTGGCGGTGCGCCTGGCGGTGATGTCGCGTCCGGCCTGACTAAACGTGTTGGGCCAGCTTTTTGCGGCAAGCCCGCTCGCCACACAGAAAGCGTATCAACCCAACCGAGCAGCCGCCCGTGCGACGATCTCCCCGCGTACCCTGCGTGATTCGGCGGTGCGCTTGTTGGCCTCGTCCAGCACATGCCTGGGGGCGGTGTCCGGGCGACCGGCATCGAACGGCGGTGCCGGCGCGTATTCAATCTGCAGTTGCACCAACTGCGCCGCTGCTTCGCTGTACAACTCTGCCGCGAGGGTCAGGGCGAAGTCGATTCCGGCAGTGATGCCGCCACCGGTCAGCAGGTTGCCATCGCGTACCACGCGCTCTTGCACAGGAATGGCGCCGAGCGGGGCGAGCAGGTCGTGGTAGGCCCAGTGTGTCGTCGCCTTGCGCCCGCGCAGTAAACCCGCCGCACCGAGCACCAGCGAGCCGGTACACACCGAGGTCACGTAGCGTGCGGTTTGTGCCTGGGCCTTGAGGAAATCCAGGGTCTGCGGGTCTTCCATCAACGCGCCGACGCCGGAACCGCCGGGCACGCAGATCACATCCAGGGGCGGGCAGTCGGCATAGGTCATGGTCGGGGTGAACACCAGGCCGGTGCTGGAGGTGACGGGGGCCAGGTCTTTCCACACCAGGTGCAACTTCACGTCCGGCAGGGAACCGAGCACGTCGTAGGGGCCGGTAAGGTCCAGTTGCTGGATGCCGGGGAACAACAGAAAGCCGATCTGCAAGGTCATGAATGAAGCTCCGATAAAGGGGTGGACGGCTTCACTGTAGAGGCCTAGGCTTTGGCGGATACGCCATTAAGCCCACGAAACACGCCAATCATGCCTCGAATCGTCCATGTACTCGCTTTCGATAACGCCCAGGTGCTCGACGTCACCGGGCCGCTGCAGGTGTTCGCCTCCACCAATGACCTGGCGCGCCAGCGCGGCGAACCTTTGCCTTACGCGGTATCGGTGATCGCCGCGCAATCGCAGCCGGTGCTGACCTCCGCCGGCCTGGCGCTGGTCGCCGAGCCGCTGCCCGCTGTCGATGCGCCGTGCGATACGCTGGTGATTGCCGGCGGCTGGGGCGTGTACGGCGCTGCCGAAGACCCGGCGCTGGTGGACTGGGTGCGTGAGAAAGCCAGATACACCCGGCGCATGACCTCGGTGTGCACCGGCGCTTTCCTGTTGGCCGCCAGCGGTCTGCTCGACGGCTGCCGCGTCGCCACCCACTGGACGCGTTGTGAAGAGTTGGCGCGCAAGTTCCCTGCGCTGACGGTGGAGTCCAACCCGATCTTCATCCAGCAGGGCGCCGTCTGGACCTCCGCCGGTGTCACCGCCGGTATCGACCTGTGCCTGGCGCTGGTGGAGGAGGACCTGGGCCGCGCCGTGGCCCTGGAAGTGGCGCGGCACCTGGTGGTGTTTCTCAAGCGCCCCGGTGGCCAGTCGCAATTCAGCGTGACGCTGTCCCTGCAAAAAGATGACAGCCGCTTCGCCGAACTGCACGCCTGGATAGCCGAAAACCTCACCCTGGATTTGAACATTTCGACCCTGGCCGCCCAGGCCGGCATGAGCGAGCGTAGCTTTGTACGTCACTATCGCGCCGAAACCGGCCAGACCCCGGCACGTGCCGTCGAGCTCATCCGCGTCGAAACCGCGCGTCGGCAATTGGCCGATAGCACGGCGTCGGTCAAACGCATTGCGGTGCAATGTGGGTTCGGTTGCGAGGAAACCCTGCGTCGCAGCTTTCTGCGCGCCTTGTCGGTGACGCCTCAGGCTTATCGTGAACGTTTTTCGCCGAGCAATTCCAACACCGCGTCCAGTGTGGCCTGCGGCGCTTCCTGAGGGATGTTGTGACCCACGCCTGGCAACACCCGGCGCTGGTAAAACCCGCTGAAATGCTCCACGTCGTCATCCACTTCAGGCGGCGGACCCACGCCATCATCGGCACCGCACAATGAAATGCTCGGTACCGAGATCGCCGGCTGCAACGCCAGTGCCTGCTCGATGGCTTCCAGCGCCGGGTCGCCAGGTGCGTACATGAAGCGGTGGCGGTAGGAGTGAATCACCACCTCGACAAAATCCGGGTTATCAAACGAAGCCGCCGTCTGCGCATACAGCCCCGGCCCCTCGGCCCAGGACGGCGACCACAGCGACCACAACAGCTTGCACAGTTCGCCCCGGTTGGCGGTCAAGCCGTCCACACCGCGCGGGGTATGAAAGTAGTACTGGTACCACAAGCGATGTTCCGTCACAGGTGCCCTGGGCTTCAGCGACTGGGCGATGTCCTGGATGTTGTAGCCATCCCCGGTCACCAACCCATGCACGCGCTCGGGCCACAGCGCCGCGACGATACACGCGGCGCGCCCGCCCCAGTCGTACCCGGCCAGCGTGGCCTGCGGGATCGCCAATGCATCCATGAAGTCCAGCAGGTCCTTGGCCAGCGCCGCCTGCTGGCCTGAACGCATTACCTGCGCATTGATAAACCGTGTCGGGCCGTAACCGCGCAGGTACGGCACCAGCACACGGCAGCCATGCCCGGCCAGTACCGGGGCAATCGCGTCATAGGCACGTGGGTCGTAGGGAAAACCGTGCAGCAGGATCACCGGTTTGCCGTCGATGGGACCATGGGCTTCATAGGCCACGTCAAGCAGGGGCGTGCGTGCGTACAGCAGCGGGAACGGGATGGTCATGATGTTCCTGTCCGTGGCCGGGAGAGTTGCTCATTGTGCACAGGGCTTTTCAGGGTTGCCAGGTGGTTTTCTCCCCGCTGAGCTTGCGGTCCAGGAACGTCGCCGCGCTGATCAACGCCAAGTGGCTCAAGGCCTGGGGCGTATTGCCCAGGTGCCGGGCCTGGTTGTCGAACTCTTCGGCGTACAGCCCCAGGGGGTTGGCGTAGCGCAGCAGTTGTTCGAACTCCAGGTGGGCCTTTTCCACCTGGCCGGCGCGGGCCAGGCATTCGACGTACCAGAACGAGCAGGCCGCAAACGCGCCTTCGGTGCCTTGCAGGCCATCGATCTGGCTGTCGTCGTTGCGGTAGCGGTAGACCATGCCGTCGCGCACCAGGCTTTTCTGAATCGCTTCCAGGGTCGACAGCCAGCGCGGATCGGTCGCCGCGACAAAGCGCACCAACGGCATCAGCAGCATCGAACCGTCCAGCGCCGTGCTGCCGATATGCTGCACGAAATGCCCGCGTTCCTCGTTCCAGAAGTTGCTCCAGATATCCGCGTAGATTGCTTGGCGGGTCTGGTCCCAGCGCGCGAACGGCGCCGGCAGCGAACGTTTGGATGCCAGGCGGATGGCACGGTCCAGCGCCACCCAGCACATCAGCCGCGAGTGCAGGAAGTGGTGCTGTTCGCCGCGCATTTCCCAGATACCCACATCCTCGGTATTCCAGATTTCGCAGACCTGGTCAGTGACTTCCACGGTGTGCTTCCAGCCCTCGTGGGAGATGGCTTCGCCGTACTTGTTGACCAGGTACACCGCGTCCATCAGCTCGCCATAGATGTCCAGCTGGATCTGGTCGAACGCGCCGTTGCCGATGCGCACCGGCTTCGCGCCGCCATGGCCTTTGAAGTGCTCCAACTCGGCTTCCGGCAGCTCCTGGCGACCGTCGATGCCGTACAGGATATTGATCTTGGTCGGCTGGCCGCAGCAGTCACTGACGCGGCCCTTGAGCCAGCGCATATAGGCGTTGGCTTCGTCGACAAAACCCAGGCGCATGAAGGCGTAGACGGTGAACGACGCATCGCGGATCCAGGTGTAGCGATAGTCCCAGTTGCGCTCTCCGCCGGGGCTTTCCGGCAGGCCGAAGGTGGCGGCGGCGATGATCGCGCCGTGTTTGCGCGACGTCAGCAGCTTGAGGGCCAGGGCCGAGCGGTTGACCATTTCGCGCCAGCGCCCACGGTAGTTCGATTGCGCGATCCAGCCGCGCCAGAATTTCAAGGTGTGGGCCAGGGCCAGGTCGGTGCAACCGCTGTCTACGCGTTCGTCGTCCTGGCCGCCGAGGACGAACTCGGCACCTTCGTCCTGGTCCAGGGTGAAGCGGGCTATGGCAGCGCCGTCCTGGATCTGCAGCGGATGGCTGCCGGACAGGCGCAGGCCGGGCTGGCCGTCGGCACTGAAGCACACGGTGCCGTTGTCGACGGTCGCGTGTGTGGGCGTGCGCGCATAGTCATGCCGCACGGCGCAGCGCAGATGAATCTCGGCGGTGCCGCTGACCACCCGCACCCGGCGTATCAGCAGTGGCAGGTCGTCGATTTCTTCGCTGATGGCCAGCAGGTCGGTGATCTCTACCACGGCGTCGTCGCTGAGCCAGCGGGTTTGCAGCACGTTGGTGTCGGGCAGGTAGATCTGCTCGCGGCGCGCGTTGGGCAGGTCCGGGGTGAGCTGGAAGATGCCGGCATCGGGGCTGTCCAGCAGCGAGCAGAAGATCGACGGGCTGTCGAATTCCGGCCAGCAGAAGAAGTCGATGCTGCCTTTGTCGTTCACCAGTGCCGCGCTGCGCATGTCGCCGATGATGCCGTGGGCATCGATGGGGCTTTGTTGCTCGTTCTTCAAATCAACCATTGCCACGGAACTCCGGATACAGGCTCATGCCGCCATCAATAAAGAGTGTGCTGCCCACGACGTAGTCGGACGCATCACTGGCCAGCCACACCACGGCGTTGGCCACGTCTTCCACATCGCCGACCCGTCCATAGGGAATCAGCTTCAGCAGTTCCGTCTCTGCGGCGCCTTCAGTGGCCGCACGATTGATCGCCGTACGGATCGCTCCCGGCGCAATGCCATTGATGCGGATGCGCTGTTCGCTGACTTCCTGGGCGAGGGTGCGCATCAGCATGTCCACGCCGCCCTTGGACGCTGCGTAGTTCACATGCCCGGCCCAGGGGATCAGCTGGTGCACCGAGCTCATGTGGATGATTTTGCCGGCTGCCCGCGACACACCCTCGCGCACGCCCTGGCGGTTGAAAATGCGCACGGCCGCCCGGGCACACAGGAACTGGCCGGTGAGGTTGACGCCAATCACCGTGTTCCAGTCGTCCAGGCTCATGTCCACCAGGTTGGCGTCCTTCTGCAGGCCGGAGTTGGCCACCAGGATGTCCAGGTGGCCGAAGGCATCGAGGGCCTGGGCAAACAACTGTTCTACCTCTTCTTCTATAGAGACGTTGGCGCCGATGGCAATCGCCCGGCCACCCTCGGCGTTGATCTGCTTGGCCAATGCCTCGGCCGGGGCAGCCTGGCTGTTGTAATTCAGCACCACGGCCGCTCCGGCTTGTGCCAGAGCCTTGGCCGCGCCGGCGCCGATTCCGGAACTGGCGCCGGTTACCAGCGCCACTTGTTGCTCCAACGAGATACGCATTGCTCACCGACCTTTATTTCGTGAGTTCAAGTAGCTGACTGACGGTGCGCAAGGGAAGTTCAGCCGTGTGAATTTAGCGACTACAACCATGGTGGAAAATGGAATAACAGAACTATAAAAAATAACCATAAGATACTAAAAAACCGCTTAAAAGCGTTTGACAGGCTTTTTGTGCCCGTGTCTTATAGGCACACCTCAACCCGCTCCGTTGGTAGTTCGGAAGTCATCGCGGGGCCACTTACAAGAGGTATCTATGTGCCTTTCGGCCGATATAGGGGAACTACCAGTTCAGGGAAAAATCGCTGCCTTAGTTGGCACGCCGAAGTTAGTGATCTTTGATTGCGACGGTGTACTCGTCCAAAGTGAAGAGATCACCCTGTCTGTGTTGATCTCCATGTTAAATGCACGTGCACCTGGCAGTGCGACACTTGATGTGACACGTTTTATCGAACACTTCCGCGGACGCAGAATTGCGGAGTGTTTGCGGGAAGCTGAATGTATTTTAGATATTCATTTGGACAATGAGTTTGAGCAACACTTTCGTCAGCGCGCGCTGGATGCCTTGACGCTTGATTTAAAAGCGACGGATGGGATTGTTGAAGTGCTGGACAGTTTGCAGGTCCCGTACTGCGTTGCCTCCAGCGCACCCCGTAGCAAGATAGAACACTGCTTGCGTATTGCCGGTCTGTTTTCTTATTTCGAAGGGCGAATATTCAGTTGTTATGAACTGGGTCGCTGGAAGCCAGATCCGTTGGTGTTTTTGACGGCTTGTGACACTTACGATATTGCCGTGAGTGATGCGCTGGTTATTGAAGACAGTGTTACGGGTATTCAGGCGGCCGTCGCTGCCAATATAAGGGTTTTGGGTTTTGGTCCACCGCACCGGCGTGCACAGTTGGCGGCTGCCGGCGCATTACCGATCGCCGACATGCGTGAAGTACTGGCGATTTTTAATTGATCTTATTACTCAGGGAGGAGGCGTTGTGAACACACTGGGTTACCTGGAAAGACTTAAACGCAACGATCAATCTTCACAGCTATGGTGGGATTCATCGCCTGCCGTTTACCTGCCTTACAAACAGCATCTGCTGGATAAGTACCCGGCCGCCGCAGCTTATATAGATGCGTTGATGCCAGACGATTTCTCCCAGCCCCGGGGCTTGTGCAGTGTGACCACCAATCCCCGGCTGGTGACCGCCGTTATCCTTGAAAAACGCGAGTACTGGTCGTCGCGCTTCAACCTGGCGAGCCTGACTCCCAGCGAATTGCACAAGCAGTTGTACAACGAGGTCATCGTTGAGGGGGCGTCGGCGCTCCAGCCGTTGTGGGTTCAATCGGCACAGGTCGAAGGCTGGATTTCCGCCCAGGTCGACCCGGTGGATGTGCGCTGCACCGAGCGCATGACCGTCAGGGGCCTGGAACTGCATCGCCTCGCACCGAATGTGATGGTCAAGGTGCCGGGCAGCCTGGAGGGGTTGGTGACCGTCGAGCAACTGGTCGCCCAGGGCGCGTCGATCAATATCACCTTCTGCTTCACGGTTGCGCAGTTCCAGGCTGGCATCCAGGCCATCGAGCGGGGCATGGCGGCCGCGCGCAGCAACGGTATCGACACTGCCCACTGCAAGTATGTGATCACCTTCATGATCGGGCGTTTCGCCTGTCAGCCCGAACTCACGCTGCAGGCCGCGGAGCGTGGCCTGGCATTCAGCGCCGAGGAGCTGCGCTGGGCCGAGCTGATGATCTACGAGCAGGTCCAGGCGTTGGTGGCGGCCGCGAGCGTGCCGGTCAAAACCTTGCTGTCCAGCATCAAAGTCGATGTGGACGAGCGAGGCAACAAGCATTGCTGGCACCTGGAAAAGACCGGGCATGCGGCAACCTGCTACACGCTGACGCCGGATGTGGTGGAGTTCCTCATTGAGCGCGAAAGCCACGGCAAACCGGTGGTGCCCGCCTTGAAACCACAGAAACCGCCCGCGTCGACCTTCGCCAAGCTGATCCGTATCCCGTATTTCTACGAGGCCTACTTTGTCGACAGCATCGAGCCGTATGACTTTGGCAATCATGAGGCGTTTACCAACGCCTGCAACGAAGCCAACAGCGCGCACCGGCGCCTGACCGATTACTGCGTGCGGCTTTGCCCGGTGACCAAGCCTTTCAAGCGCGCGCTCAACGCACTGCTGGCCGCTGAATTCGGGGTGGTCGCATGAACCGGATGATCGGGCTGTGGGCCCACCCACGTTCGCGCTCCACCGTGCTGGAACGTGTGTTTATCGAGAGGGGCGATTTTGAGGTTTTCCATGAGCCCTTTGCGCACATGGCGTTTTCCGAGGACTCGGCGATCCCGTCGGATGAGTGGGATCACAGTTTGCCCACGACGTACCAGGATATAAAACAGCATCTGTTGACCGCCCGTGAGCGCACACACGTAGTTCATAAAGACATGTGTTACCACTGTCTGGATAATTTGAAAGTTGACAGTGAGTTTCTCGCGCAACAGGACAATATCTTTCTTATCCGCGAGCCGGCCAGCAGCATTATTTCCCATCATCGGGTGCACCCGGATATGCCATTGCAGGCCATTGGGCATAAAGCGCTCTACGAGATCTTTTGCGTGGTCACAAAACTCACGGGCAAAGTGCCTTATGTGATTAACGCCGATGATCTGGCCGCTGAACCGGAACGGGTGATTCGTAAGTTGTGTGATTACTTGGGCATTGAGTTTCTGCCGCATGCCATGACGTGGAAGCGAGAGTGTCCGCAACAATGGAAAACCTGGCGTCGTTGGCATGCGGCGGCGGAAAACAGTGAGCGCATTGTGACGCCGGATAAACACCACATCGATATGAAAGCCTTCGACCAATATCCGAAGTTAAAAGCGATGTATGAATACCATCGGACTTTCTACGCGCGCATGAACGAATTTTGCCAATAAGGATGGTTGTATGAAGAAGTTGATTGTTACCGGGGCGGCCAATGGCATTGGTCGGGCCACGGTGGAAAAGGCGATTCAACAGGGTTACTTCGTTATCGGCGCCGACAAGGATGCCGAAGGCCTCAACGTATTGCAGCGGCTTTACGGTGCTGAAGTATTTGAAGCGCATATCGCCGACTTTTCCGATATGGCGGTTATCAAGGGTTTTATTCCTGAACTGTATAAGCGTCATGCAACCATTTATGGCTTGGTCAATAACGCCGGGCTTTACCACGGTAAAAGTGTCTACGCCTATTCCGATGAGCAGATCGACGAGATCCTCACCGTCAATCTCAAGGCACTGGTGTATCTGTCCAAGGACTTCGCCGAACGGGAAATGACCCACGAAGCCCCGCGCAGCATCGTCAACATTGCTTCGGTGGCCGGTGAAGTGGGCAGCTGCGATGCCCTCTACGGTGCCACCAAGGCGGCGGTGATCGGCCTGACCAAGGCCAACGCCTGGAACTTTGCGCCGTTCGTACGGGTAAACGCGGTGTCCCCGGCGCTGATCCATGACACCGCCATCTACGACACCATCCCCGAATACCGCCGCGCCGAGTACGCACGCCAGGAAGTCCTCAAGGACCCGATCCAGCCTGGCGGCGTGGCCGAGGTCGTCTTGCTGCTGGTCGGCGATGCCCTGCGTCACAGCACCGGCAGGGTGATTTCGGTCGACAACGGAGCCTACCCACGGTGAGTCATTCGATGCGCAAGAAAAAACTGCTGCTGGCGGGCGCCGGCAACCTGTGCCTGCAGATCCTCAAGATTCTCGGGCCGAAAAACGCGTTCGAGTTTGTGGTGTTGGGGCGCAATGAAGAGGCGACGATCCGGCTGTGCAACCTGGTGGCACTGTCGTGCGCGCAACTGGGGCAATTCATTGCTATCAAGCCGGTGATTGCTGACCTCACGGACATCGGCCGGGTGACGCAGCTACTGCGTGAAGAAGCTCCGGATATCCTGGTGAACTGCGCGTCGCTGCAGTCGTGGCGGGTGATTACCGGGTTGCCCAAGTTGTCGTTCGAAAAGCTCGATCAGGCCCAGTTCGGGCCATGGCTGCCCATGCACCTGACGTTGATGCACTGCCTGATGCAGGCGGTGAAGGCTTCCGGCATCTCGGCCAAAACCGTCAACGCGGCGTTCCCCGATGCGGTCAACCCGATCCTGGCTCGCGTCGGCCTGGCACCCGATATCGGTGTGGGGAACGTGGCCAACCTGATTCCCGCCGTGCGTCTTTCCATTGCGCGGTTGCTCGAATGTTCGCCCGCCGATGTGCAGGTGCAGTTGTATGCCCAGCACTACTTCAGCCACTACGTGCCGCGCGGCGGCCTGCCACCGCGTGCCAGCTACCGCCTGCTGTATGAAGTGCGCGACCGCCCACAGATGGCCCGCCTGCCGGCCGAGGCGATTTTTTCTACGGTGAAATCCGAGTTCCGTCGCCTGGGCGGGGTGGATGGGCAGTTCCTGACCGCGTGCTCCGCCGTCACGGTTATCGAAGGGCTGTTTTCACCCACGCCGGCGTGGGTGCATGCGCCTGGCCCACTTGGGCTTCCGGGTGGCTATCCGGTGCGGCTGCATGAGGGGCGGATCGAGGTGCAGTTCTCCGAGGCCTGCCCACGGGATGAGGCGGTGCGCATCAACAGCATCTGCCAGAGCCAGGACGGTATCGACGAAATCCATTGCGATGGTTCCGTCACGTACAACCCGCAGTGCATGGCCGTCATGCAATCGATGCTGGGCTACTCCAAGCACAGCATGTCCATCGAACAGTCCGCCGAGTTTGCCCGTGAGTTGGCGAGCAAGTACCTGTCCTTCAAGAATTCGACCTGGTAGGTATGTCATGAATCAGATGACCAGAAACAAGCACAACGACGTGGCCAGTTACTCCGCGCAGTACTCGACGGAATTTGTCGAACGTTGGGATGAGTTGATCGATTGGGAGAAGCGTAAGGCGGGGGAGGGCGGGTTCTTTGAAAACCTGTTGCGAAGCCACGGCGTGCAGTCGGTGATCGACGTCTCGACCGGCAGTGGTTTTCATGCCGTCCAGCTCAAGCAGGCCGGCTTTGACGTGGTCGCCACCGATGGCAGCAGCACCATGTTGACCAAGGCGCGGGCGAACTTTCGCAAACATGGCCTGGATATCCAGTCCCATTACCGTGACTGGCATTCACTGGATCCACAGGAACTGGGGCAATTCGACGCCGTGGTGTGCCTGGGCAGTTCGCTGTGCCATGTGTTTGAAGCCCATGATCGATTGAGGGTGCTGGCGAAATTCAGGGCCTTGCTCAAGCCGGGCGGGTTGCTGATTGTGGACCAGCGCAATTTCTTCGCCATCCGTGCCGGTAAATTCAAAGCCAGCGGTCATTACTATTACTGCGGTACGAACGCTTCGGTGAGCTTGGGCCAGGTCGATGAACGCCTGTGTGAGTTCATCTATTCCTTCGATGATGCGCAGCAGTACAGGCTGCAGGTTTACCCCCTGTTGCCGGGGGAATTGAAGGGGGAAGTGCTCAAGTCCGGATTTACCGACCATGAAAGCTACGGTGATTTCGAGCGTGACTACGACATGATGGATTGTGATTTTGTCATCCACACTGCGCGCGCCGAATAGGGAGGCTTGATGAGCACACTCGTACAGAGCAATGCCCGCCCATTGGACAGTGTCGTGCTGGCGATCGTCCTCACCGGGTTCGTGGCCAGTACCTACGGCTTTGGGGTTTACCTGTTCGCCAACCTTGTCGTGGACATGCGCCGCGACATCGGATTCGACTACACCACGGTGGGCCTGATCACCGGCGGCGCGCAGATTGGCTTCCTGCTGTTTTCGTCGGTGACCAGTTACATCAGCCGTTTCTTCGACGGCTGGAAAATCAGCCTGGTGTCCACCGTGATGACGTCCCTGGCGCTGCTGGGCCTGAGCGTCAGCGACAGCATCTGGTTGTCGGGGGCCTTGTTGATCCTGCTCGGTGGTTGCTCCGCCTCGGTGTACATCCCGCTGGCGGAAATCGTCACCAAGGGCTTCAGCCCGGGCAATCGCTCGCGGGTCATGGGGCTGATCTCCAGTGGCACCAGCTATGGCGTGTTCATCAATGGCTTGCTGGTGTCGTTCCTGACCTTGAATGGTGGCTGGCGCTCGATCTGGCTCACTGCCGGCCTGATCTCGGTGGCCCTGTGTCTGGTGGCCTGGTTTCTGTTGCGCAACCTGGCCGCGAGCCAGGACACCGGGTTTGCCGGCGAGCGCGCCGTAGCGTTTGACAGCCATCAGCCGTGGCTCAGCCGCTCGCTGTACCTGACCTGGGCCATCGCGTTTCTCAATGGCATGGCATTGCTGCCGTTCCAGACGTACCTGGCGCCCTTCCTGCGCGATGAATTGGGCGTATCGGTTCAAGACGCCGGGTTTATCTGGACCACCATCGGTGCGGTGGGCATGGCCTCGGGCTTTCTGGTGGGGTGGATTGCCGACAAGGTCGGTGTGCGGGCGTCGCTGGCGATGTGTTTCCTCAGTGCAGGACTGGCCGCCACCCTGGTGTTCAGTTTCAACAGCCTCCCGCCGTTCTACCTGGCCGCGTTCCTGTTTGCGCTCGCGTTCTATCCCATTTTCGGGCTGGTCCCCAGTTACATCGGGCAGATCGTGCCGGTCAGCCGGCTGACCCAGGCCTTTGGCATCGCCAATGTGCTGATCGGCTTGGGCGGGATGTGCGGCAACTTCCTGGGTGGCTTTTCCAAGGACCTCACCGGGTCGTTCTCGACGGTCTACTGGGTGGTTGCGCTGTTGCTGTTCGTGCAATGCGTGATGGTGTTCATGTTGGGTAAACCGCCGACTGCGGCGAAGGAGGGCGTGCGGCCATGAGTTATTTTCCAGACAGTCCAAGCCAGAACCTGCACGCGTTTGCGTTCAGCCATCGGCGCGCCGGACACGGGCACAAGCCTGCGGTCATCTGGCTGACGGGTATCTCGGCGTCCGGCAAATCGACGATCGCTGATGCGTTGGACATCGCCTTGCAGAAACAGGGGCGGATGACCGCGATCATTGATGGCGACTCGGTGCGTGGCGGGTTGTGCCGCGACCTGGGTTTTACCGACAGCGACCGCGATGAGAATATCCGGCGGGTCGCCGAAGTGTCCCGCTTGATGATGGAGGCGGGGCTGATGGTGATTGTCGCGCTGATTTCACCTTCGTCGGCCAGTCGGCATTACGCACGTTCGATCATCGGCAATGAGTTTTTTGTCGAAGTGCATGTGGATGCACCGTTGGAAGTTGCTGAACAACGTGATCCGAAGGGCCTGTATAAAAAAGCCCGTGCGGGCCAGATCAAACACTTCACCGGGATCGACTCCCAGTACGACGTGCCGGTGTTTCCTGAAGTGCATTTGAATACCCAGGCGCTTTCGGTGGAGCAGTCGGTCGAGGCGATTCTGGATTGGGTGGGGCACAACGACAGTCGCGGTTAGCCGTCTGTCTTTGCGTCGGCTTTGCGCCGGGATGACAATATCTGTAACTCGAAAAAACAAGGTAATCTGCGCCATCGCAGGGAGAACGCGTTTTTTCGGGAGCAGGCATGACACATTTTACGGGCACTGCAAAATCAATTCGCCTGATTGGCGGGGCCCGGGTCCTGGACTTCATCAATACCACCAATGGGCGTCGCCCCGGCACTTTGCTCAAGGTCATGGAAGAACGGCTCACCAGTTTTCAGTTCTTCTTTGAATGGGCCCTGCATGCGTCGTTGATCTCCGCCCGGGAGTTCGATGACTACAAGCCGATGGTGTTTGAGTCATCGATGGCCTACCAACCGAACCTCGACGCGATCATTGCGTTCAGGGAATGCCTGTACGCAGTGTTTTATCCGTTGTCCTTGCAAGCTGCCGCGCCCGACCACGCCTTGCAGCAGATCAACGAGGCCTTCCAGCAAGGCGCAGCACGGCGGGTGCTGCGTTCTGTCGACGGCAAGCCTGCCTGGGCGTGGATGCCTTGCACCACGGCGCAGGAGCTCACGGCCATGGTGCTGGGCCGCCTGGCCATCGAGGCCACGCAATTGCTGGTATCCGGTGATCTGCACGCATTGCGCAGTTGCAGCGCTACCGACTGCGACTGGGTGTTCCTGGATATCTCCAAGAACAAACAGCGCAAGTGGTGCCAGATGAGCGTGTGCGGCAGCCGGGAGAAACTCAGCCGGCTCAGACAGGTGGGTGGCAAAACGGCGCATTGAGGGCCCATGGCGAGTAGCAATTGCCCTGCTTAATAGGAAGCATTACTATTCACGCCCCGCCTCCCCAGTGCTCCCGCGATGATCCCTCAGCCGCCCCGCAGAACAGGCTTTTTCGAACACTACGAAGAGTTGATCGGGACCTGGACGCGCCGCCTGAGAAATCGCCAGCAGGCCGAAGACCTGGCCCATGACACTTTCGTGCGAGTGCTGGAGGCAAAATCCTCCGAGGTCGAGCAACCTCGCGCCTATCTGCATCAAACGGCGCGCAATATCGCCGTTGACGCCTTTCGACGCGAAGACCGTCGCGAGGCCATGACCCTGGAAGCCTTTGATCAGCGTTCGCCGCACACCGGCGACCCGGAACATTTCATGCACGCGATCCAGTTGGCGAACTCTATCGAGCGAGCCTTGGCCGAGCTGCCGCTCAATTGCCGCAGGATTTTCATCTGGCAGAAAATCGAGGGCCTGACCCAGCAGGAAATCGCCGACCGCCTGGGTCTGTCTAAAAACATGGTGGAAAAGTATATGATCCGCACCCTGCGGCATCTGCGCGACCGCCTGGACGCGATGGCGCCATGATCGCCCGCTCTGAAACAGGATCATCCATGATGGATAACCGTGCCCGAGACGAAGCCGCGCAATGGTTTGTGCGCCTGCAAGACGCCGAATTGAATGCTGCCGAACGCCAGCGTTTCGACGCATGGCGCACTGAGCATCCCGATCACCAGTATGAGTTCGATGTATTGCAGGGCGTGTGGAGCGCCGCTGACTTGCTGCCCAACGCCCGCCTGCAGGCGCTGTGCGAAGCGCCCGCGGAACGTCCCAGGCGCCGAGCCATCCTGCGTTATGCGGTGGCCGCCAGTGTGGTTGCAGTCGCGCTGGGGCTGGGCCTGTTCAGCGGGCTGGATCATCCCAAGCCCTACAGCGCCGAGTTCAGTACGCGTCTGGGGGAACATCGCCAGGTGGCCTTGCCCGACGGTTCGGTGATGGACCTCAATAGCCGCAGCATCGTCACGGTGCATTACGAAAAAGGTCGGCGTGGCGTCGAGATCAAGCAGGGCGAAGCGATGTTCAGCGTCGAACATGACACCAGCAGGCCCTTTGTCGTGGCGGCCGGGGCAGGGCAGGTGACCGTGACCGGCACGCGATTCGATGTGCGCCGCGATGACGACCAGACCCGCGTCATGGTCGAAGCTGGCACCGTGAAAGTACAAGGCCGTGCGCCGGACAAGATGGTGACGCTGACAGCGGGCCTGGGCAGCCATGTCGACAACCAGGGGCGGGTAGCCGCGGCCTACGCGGTGAACACCGAAGAATTGACCGCCTGGCGTACCGGCAAACTGGTCTTCAACAACGCTTCGCTGGGCGAAGTGGCCCGGGAAGTCTCGCGTTATCGGGAGCAACCGCTGCGGGTCAGCACGCCGGCCGTGGGCAACCTGCGCCTGACCAGCGTATTCAAGTCCAACGACACCGATGCCTTGCTCAAGGCGTTACCGCACATCCTGCCGGTAGCCTTGCGCACCTTGCCGGACGGCAGCCAGGAAATTATTTCACGCTGACATTCAGGTTTTTTTCGAGTTCTTCGTCTTCTTCTGCAACTGCAACTGGTTTGCATTAACAGCCGCACACTCTTGCGATCACAGGACTAGGTTCGACGTGAAAAAACTCGCCGTGAACAACAATAAAATCTCCCGCTGGGCGCCGCTGGCCCTGGCGCTTGCGGTCAGTGCCGCGCTGCCTGTGGCCTATGCCGCCGAGGCTATCCACATCAAGGCCCAGTCCCTGGGCACAGCGCTGAGCCAGTTGGGCCAGCAGACGTCCCTGCAAGTGTTCTTCAGCCCCGAACTGGTTGCGGGCAAGCAAGCGCCGGCGGTCGACGGCAACCTTTCCCCCGAACAAGCCCTGCGCCAGTTGCTGCAAGGCAGCGGCCTGGACTACCAGATCGATGCCGGCTCCGTGACCCTGCGCCCGCTGAACAGCGGCACCGGTGAAGCCGGCTCGCCGCTGGAACTGGGCGCCACCGATATCAAGGTGGTGGGCGACTGGCTCGGCGACGCCAACGCCGAAGTGGTGCAGAACCACCCCGGCGCACGTACGGTGATCCGCCGCGAAGCCATGGTGGAGCAGGGCGCGATGAACGTCGGCGACGTGTTGCGCCGTGTGCCGGGTGTGCAGGTGCAGGAATCCAACGGCACCGGCGGCAGCGATATTTCCCTCAACGTTGGTGTACGTGGCCTGACGTCGCGCCTGTCGCCACGTTCCACCGTGTTGATCGACGGTGTACCGGCAGCGTTCGCGCCGTACGGTCAACCGCAATTGTCGATGGCGCCGATATCCGCCGGTAACCTGGACAGTATCGACGTGGTGCGCGGTGCCGGTTCCGTACGCTACGGGCCCCAAAACGTCGGCGGCGTAATCAACTTCGTGACCCGCGCCATCCCCGAGAAATTCTCCGGTGAGGTCGGCACCACCCTGCAAACCTCCGCCCATGGCGGCTGGAAGCACATCGACAATGCATTTATCGGCGGCACCGCCGACAACGGCATCGGCGCCGCCTTGCTGTACTCCGGGGTCAATGGCAACGGTTACCGCAACAGCAACAATTCCAACGACATCGACGACGTGATCTTCAAGACCCACTGGGCGCCGACCGATCAGGACGACTTCTCGCTCAACTTCCATTACTACGACGCCAGCGCCGACATGCCCGGCGGCCTGACGCAGAAGCAGTTCGACGCCAACCCGTACCAATCGGTACGCGACTGGGACAACTTCAGCGGGCGCCGCAAGGACGTATCGTTCAAGTACATCCGCCAGATCGACGACCGTACCCAGGCCGAGGTGCTGACCTATTACTCCGACAGCTTTCGCGGCAGCAACATCGCCAACCGTGACCTGAATACCCTCGGTTCCTACCCGCGCACCTACTACACCTTCGGCATCGAGCCACGCGTCTCCCGTGTATTCGATGTAGGCCCGAGCACCCAGGAAGTCAGCCTGGGCTATCGCTACCTCAAGGAAGGCATGCATGAGCAGGCGACCAGCCTGAATCTGGTCAACAATGTACCGACGCCGGGCGGACAGAGTGACGGCCATGTCTATCAGGATCGCACCGGGGGTACCGAGGCCAACGCGTTCTACATCGATAACAAGATCGATATCGGCAAGTGGACGGTGACTCCGGGGATCCGTTTCGAAGATATCCGCACCGAATGGCACGACCGTCCGGTGATCGCGTTGAACGGCACCCGCACCCAGGAAAAACGCCGCGAAGTCCACAACAACGAACCGCTGCCTGCATTGAGCGTGATGTACCACGTCTCCGACGCCTGGAAACTGTTCGCCAACTACGAGACCTCGTTTGGCAGCCTGCAGTACTTCCAACTGGGCCAGGGCGGCACCGGCGACCAGACCGCCAACGGCCTGAACCCGGAAAAGGCCAAGACCTACGAGGTGGGTACGCGCTACAACGACAATGTCTGGGGCGGTGAGCTGACGTTCTTCTACATCGACTTCTCGGACGAGCTGCAATACGTCAGCAACGACGTGGGCTGGACAAACCTCGGCGCCACCAAGCACACCGGTATCGAAGCCTCGGCGCACTATGACCTGTCGAACCTGGACCCGCGCCTGGATGGCCTGACCGCCAATGCCGGCTTCACCTACACCAAGGCCACGTCCGAAGGTGACGTGCCGTTCAAGGGCCGTGACCTGCCGCTGTATTCCCGTGAGGTGGCCACCTTGGGCCTGCGTTACGACGTCAACCGCTGGACCCATAACCTGGATGTATACGCCCAGTCCGGCCAGCGTGCGCCAGGTACAACCAGCACCTATATCACCCAAGGTACGGCTGACGGCCAGTACGGTGATATTCCGGGCTACGTCTCGGTCAACGTGCGCAGTGGCTATGACTTTGGCGAGCAGTTGTCCAACCTGAAACTGGGCGTTGGTGTGAAAAACGTCTTCGACCAACAGCACTACACCCGTTCCAGTGACAACAATGCTGGACTGTACCTTGGCGAGCCGCGAACGTTCTTTGTACAGGCCAGCGTCGGGTTCTGATCGAAACACTGCCGCTCTTCCTGCCCGGGTTGAGCGGCAAAACCTACCGATAGAGGGGTTTGTTTTTCATGCCTTCAAATGTTCCTCCTACCAGGTTTCTGGAAACTTTCAGCCTTCTCAGGAACCGGCTCCCACAGTTCTGCCACACAGGATAGGCCTGCGTGCGCTGGTTTCCTTGACGACTAATAGAGCCCAAGGACGCTGGAGCAGTGATGTCAGGCGCCTGAATAGACCGAACTGGAGAACAGGAATGTCGGTATCGCCATACAATCACAGCGTCGCCCCTAACCTTGATAATGCCTCTCCGGGGGAAGAAACGCGCAGCAGGGAACGGTCTGCCATCACATCAAGGGCCCTGGTCTCGGCAGGGATCCATTTCGCCTCGCAGTCCAGTCATTGCGGCCCGGTATTCGGTGGCCCGCCGCCGCGCCCACTCCCCGAGAATGTGCGCCCGAACCCAGGCCCACCTCCACGTCCGAACCCTGCGTTGCCGGACCCTTATCTTTCAAAGCAAAGCAACGAGCAATTGGCCCAGGCGCTTTTGAACAGCTATGACGCGTTCAGGGGCCGCTGGCCTTCGCGCTCTGTCACGCGAAAGAGTGTGCAGAAAATGGCCAATCAACCGTTGACCGGTGATCCTGCCAAAGACGCGAATATTCGGTTGGCGAAGGAACTGCTGCGACGTCCTGGGCTGCTGCAAGCGCTCGATCGAAATGGCAGCACCGGTGAACTGAACGGTCGTTTGTCCAAGGACGACATCAAGAGCTTCATTCAGTCCGATAATCCATTGAAATCGAAGGACGATAAGCAACTCGTCCAGGAAATGCTCAACCATTTCAATGAGTTGAAAGGAGGGTATTTCAGTAGCACGATCAAGCTCAGGGACCTTCACGCCCGCGCGATGCAACCATTGACCGGTAACTCCCGCAACGACCATCTCACCCTCCTGGCACGGGAAGTCATGGCGCGCTCGAACCTGATGGCGACTATGGACAACGTTGAAAGCTGGCGGCGCGATGGCAAGATTTCTCGACAGGAACTGAACGCATTGCTTCGTTAGACCTGAGGCTGCCCTCTGCTGCACCGCGCAGCAGAGGTTGGTGAGCGCTCGGCGCAGCCCATACAACCCAGTCATGCAAGAGCTGTATGCGAGTGTGTATCACAAAGAAGATATCCATCGGTCATTGCCTGCCGATGGAGCCTTCATCATACCGGACCGGATCTGGACTATGAATTCGACATCTTTTGAATCCCGTCATGCTCAGTACAAAATCTCGACCTTGGCCGCACCTGCGCAGGAGGCGGAAAACCCGAGAGAACCTCTGGGACTCTATCTCACATCCTCGCCCCGGTTCAGCTTCAAGGCGCCCACCGCGGAAGATTTTGACAAAGGCTCTCGAGCCCTCATGGAAGAGTCGACCCCCGGTTCGGTTATTTCAATGTTTTCCAGTCTTTGGAACAAGTTGGTCCGCCGCTAGGCCTTGCAGTTTCACATCGACACAATTTTTTAGGGCATGGAGGCTCGACAAGGTGAACTGGTTACAAACGCTCAAGATTCATTCGGGTATATGCGGCGTTTTGGACGGCGGTCTTCGGAACCATCGTTTTCTCGGAGCCACTCAACCAGAGCTTGTGCCACGTTGATTTCAAGGTGTTTTCGAGGATCAGTCGACCAAGGCACGGGTTACGTAATCTAGATAGGGTGGAGGTTAATCATGGTCGGTAGTGTCAATAACTATTTGCAGTCGATAGTGTCAAGTACACTGAATACTTCTTCGGCAGGCGCGGGGCGGCGCACGGGCAACGGTCAGGCTCGCGATGCAATCGATACGCGTGCGCTGGGCAAGCCGCTGCCGGCGGCGCCGTCATTCGGCGCCAGTTTTTTGAATGGCGCCTCAAGGCACTTTGACGGTCAGAATTTGTATGGCGGCATGACGAAGGCCGGCAACCCCTTTGTCAGTTCAGACGACCACCTGTTGGCGACGGACCTGAAGAACAACCTGTCATTACTGGACGCGTTCAAGAAAGATGGTCAGTTGACCCAGGCTTCCTTGCTGGAGATAGCTAAAGAGGAACCCAGCAGCAGTAAGGTCTCGGAGCGCACCATCATGTTGGCGCGAGAGATACTCAACCGTCCTCGGCTGAACGAAGCTATCTTGGAAAAGGGCGGTAAGATCACGCATGACAGCCTCGGCAAAGCGGCCGACTTGCAGGTTGGCAACACCAACCCCAACACCCAAAGCGCGGATCCGTTCCATGCGAAGACCGATGCGCAGGTCGTCCAGATTTTCAGGGGCATGTTTGACGATTTACGCGACAAGTCGGAAGACCGGACGTTCTTCTTCGAAAAACATCGATACGTGAAAAAAGACACGATCATCGAAATGAGCAAGGACCCAGACCAAACCGATAAGAACGGTGAGCCTTTACGAGATGCGCATACTGGGTTTCCTTTAAAGAAATACAGCGAGCAACAGGTATACCTTGCCAAGAATCTTATGGAGAGGCCAGGGTTGATGGCCTCTCTAGACAGTTCCAAAGCCAATGGTCACAACATTTTCGGCAGCCATAACGACGATGGATGGTTGAAAAACTACAGCCTTGATCGCTGGCTGAAAAACGACAAGGAAGAAAAAGGGCGATAGGCCCTGCAGGCGAGCATGAGCGGTTTGAAATACTCAAACGGCCCATGCCGCTTCGCTCTCATACCCGCAGTATTTTCCCACTGATTGCCACCACCGCCAGCAACATACCGACCAACAGGAAGGCGGTTGCCAGGCTGCTGCCGTGGGCGATGAAGCCGATCACGGCCGGCCCGGCCAATATCCCGGCATAGCCCAGGGTAGTGATGGCCGGTACGGCAATATGTTCTGGCATGACAGTCTGTTTACCGACGGCTGTGTACAGCACCGGAACAATATTGGAGCAACCGGCGCCTATCAATGTGTAACCCAGCAAGGCCATTTCCCAGGCGGGGGACAGGGTAGCCAGGAATGTGCCGGCGGCCGCAAGTGCACCGCCGCCCACAATCACCCGGGTAGCACCCAGCCGGCGCACGATGGAATCTCCGGTCAATCGTCCGACCGTCATGGTCAGGGCAAAGGCTGCGTAACCCAGACCTGCATAGGCTTCATCGAGGCCGCGCTCGGCACTGAGAAACACCGCGCTCCAGTCAAGTACCGCACCTTCTGCCAGGAACACGATAAAGCACAGGCAACCGATGAACAGCACCACACCGTGAGGTACGGCAAACGCCGGGCCCGAACTCTCACTGCCGTAAGGCAGCAGATGCGGCGCGGCCTTGAGCAGTGCTGCCAATGTGATGACAATCACCACCAGGGTCGCCTGCAACGGCGACAGGCCCAGCCCGAGCAGACCCGAGACACCCGCTGCACCGACGATCCCTCCCAGGCTGAACAGCCCATGAAAGCCCGACATCATGGTTTTGCCGCTGGCGCGTTCAACGATCACCGCCTGCAAGTTGACCGTGGAATCCACCGTGCCCAGGCCGGCACCGAACAGGAACAACCCAGCCATCAGCAGCGGAATCGAACTGACCGTCGCCAGCAGCGGCAATGCCAGGCAGATCATGATCGTCCCGGCGCTCAGTACGCGTCGGCAGCCGAAACGTGAGGCCAAGGCACCCGCGGCGGGCATGGCGATGATCGAACCGACCCCCAGGCACAGCAGCAACAGCCCCAGCGTGCCCTCGCTCAGACCGGCGCGAGCCTTGGCATACGGTACCAGCGGCGCCCAGGCCGCGATGCCGAAGCCGGCAATGAAGAAGGCGATACGGGTCGACATTTGCTCCAGCCGCCCGGGAACCACGGGCGCTGAGGTGGGGATGGCAGTCATGAAAAATCCTTGGTTTTGCGTTCAACGAACGATGTCCGGCGCGACATCCTTGCACATCAGGCCTTGGTGTGCGAGCCGGGTTCCGTTGGGATTCGAGCTGCCTTGAATTTTATTTTTACAAGCTGGAACGCCAGGGCGGGTTGCAGCCACATAAGTCGTATCGAGTTTGTAGGAGGCGGTCTGGAAGGTGTGTAATCCCTGCGGGAACGATTGAACCCCAGGGTTCTCGTGGTGGATTACCACCTTCCAGGCCGCTTCTGAAACTGCGTCAGGCGGGTGGTGTGCAACGGCGGGATCCCACACAATCGAGCAACTCCTTTTTTGCGATCAGCGCATACCTCGGTGGATGACCTCATGACTCTGTTCTACGACGCTCGCGGCAATATCTATGGTGTGGTCAGCCCGGCTTCATTGAGCAGCAAGGGCATTAATGTACCCGAGAGCGCTGAGCGTGCCGCGCGCACTCGTGGTGCCTGGGCAGCGTCGGCCGTCGCCTCGGAATGCAGTTGGGGCTTGTTGCCGCGTCCGGTCGATGGCAAGGCCCACCGTTGTGATGGTCTGCTGGTGGGGCCGTTTCAGGACGAGCCGCCGTTCGACCTGTTGATCGTTAACACCGACGGCACGCTGGCCGAGCGCAGCGGCAATGGGTTGACGATTTTCGCCCAGGCCCTCACCGACCGGGGCTTGATGACCGAAGCCTGCGAGTTACGGGTGCATCACGACAAATCGGATGCGGTCTCGCCAGTCGCCACTCGGGTGGAGCCAGCCGTTCGTGACGACGTCGCAGGGTTCTGGCTTGACCTCGGAGTGCCCGCCTTCGGACCTGCGGCGGTGGGCGCGCAGGGGGTTGGCCAGGTGTTTCAGGAGGGCACTGAACTGAGCCATGTCACCGAGCTGGCGGCGATCAGTCCACAGTGGGCTGCCAGTCAATTCGTGCGGGTGGGCAACCCCCATTGTGTGACGCTGGTCCAGCAGCTCTCGACGTTGCCGGACAACGCACAGATGCTGCTGCCAAACCTGTTCCAGCCCTTGAAGGCGATCGCCTTCGCGCCCCCTGCGGGCGGTGGCCTGCCTTGTGAGGCGGGGGGCAACTTGCAATGGGCGGCGCGCCAGCCTGGCAACCGGGTCATAGCGCGGGTGTTCGAGCGCGGTGAGGGGCCGACCGCGTCTTCCGGCACCAGTGCCAGCGCCGTCGCCTGCGCGGCATGGCGTGCGGGCTGGGTCGAGAGCGGTGATGTCGCGGTGGTGATGCCGGGTGGCGTTGCGCCGGTACGCTTGCACACCCAGGGCGAGACGCTGTTCGGCGTCAGTCTGTTCGGGACCGCACGGCTGCAGGCCTGAGGTTTTTTAACGGCCGACGCTGTGATTCAGTGTCGGCTGTTTCTTTGTCAGTTAGTTGTTATTAAGAAGGTTGATGTAGGGCATTTCTTATTGCTAAGAAGTGGCGCATTGACTCGTTTTATTATTTTGTAAAAGACACTTCCAACTTCTTTGTACGAATCTTCTTTTTTATTTTAAAACAGCCGATTTTCGCCCGTAATCGCTAAGCTTTGAGGCGTTCAGGGGCTTTTTCTCGGCAGTTTATTCGCACACTTAACGAGGCAAAGCATTCCTGCGTGCTCATTCATTTATGGCGGGTAACAACGGATGGTTAACGCGTTTGTTTCGTCACGTTTCAAACTGATTCTTCCCTGCATGGAAACGGACTTTCAGGTGCTGGCATTCAACGGCCGCGAGCGCCTTGACCAGCCTTTTTTCATCCAGGTGCAGGTGGTGAGTGAAAATCCTTCCCTTGACCTCGAGAGGTTGCTCCATCAACCCGCCTACCTGGATTTCGGAATGGGCGAAGGGCTGCATGGTCAGGTTTACGCAATCGGCCGGGACGACCCTGGCCGGCGCATCACGCTCTACCACCTGACCCTGGCACCGCGCCTGGCCTACCTTGCACACCGGCGCGACCAGCGGATCTTCCAGCAACGCAGCGTGCCGCAGATTATCGCGGCGGTGCTTGAGCGGCATGGCATCCTGGCGGACGCCTATGCATTCGAGCTTGGTCCCGTGGTGTATCCGCCACGCACGTTCTGTGTGCAGTATGCGGAGAGCGACCTGCACTTCATCCAGCGGCTGTGTGAAGAGGAGGGCATTCATTACCATTTCCGTCACAGCGCGGATGCCCATCTGCTGGTGTTCGGTGATGACCAGACGGTGTTTCGCCGTTTGCCCCAGCAACGCTATTGCCCTGCTGGCGGGCCGCAAGCCGCTACGCAGGTCGTCCAGCGTTTTGATGTGCGCCTGGCCACGCGCACCCAGAAGACGGTGCGTCGCGATCATGACTTCGAACAACCTTCATTGCTGCTGCAGGACTGCGCCGGCTCGGCGCCGGCGCAACCTCTCGAGGACTATCGTTACCCAGCGGGATTCACGGGTCATGCCCGGGGCAAGCGCTTGGCGCGGCGGGGCTTGGAGCGTCACCAGCGCGACCGTCTTCGCGCATTGGGCCGCAGTGATCAACCGGCGCTGCGCAGCGGGCATTTCCTTGACTTGCGCGATCACCCCGATCCGTCCTGCAATGACTTGTGGCTGATCACCTCGGTGCGTCACGAAGGTCATCAGCCGCAGGTGCTGGAGGAGGCGACGCCTACGACTGATGGCTTCCAGGGGTATCGCAATCGCTTCACCGCGACGCCTTGGCAAGCGGTGCATCGACCGCCCCTCAAACATTCCAAGCCGACCATCCATGGCAGCCAGACCGCAACGGTGACCGGGCCGCCGGGGGAAGACGTGCATTGTGACGTCTATGGCCGGGTAAAGGTGCGCTTCCACTGGGACCGCCTGGACAAGGCGGATGATAAAAGCAGTTGCTGGGTTCGGGTTGCATCCGGATGGGCCGGTGACGGGTTCGGTACAACGATGATCCCGCGTGTGGGCATGGAAGTGCTGGTGACCTTCCTTGAAGGGGACCCGGACCAGCCGTTGATCAACGGTTGCCTGCCCAACGCGTCGCACCGGCCGGCCTACCCCTTGCCGCAGCACAAGACCCGCAGCGTCTTGCGCACCCGCAGTACGCAGGGGGGCGAGGGCGCCAACGAGTTGTACCTGGAGGATCGTCGTGGCGAGGAGCTCATTTACCTTCGTGCACAGCGGGACCTGGAGCAGCAGGTCGGCCATGACAGTCGGTTGGAAGTGGCGGGGGAGCGACGGGAAGTCATTCATGGATTGAGTACGGCTCACCTGGCCAGCGAGGAGCATCGTCACATCACCGGCGATCGCAGGATCGTGCTCAAGGCGAGCGACTACCTCGATGTACAAGGTGACAGCCGGACCCATGTGGGGCAGACCCTGATCCTGGAGGCCGGGCAGCAGTTTCATCTCAAGTCCGGTGCCAGCCTGGTGATCGACGCCGGGGCGCAACTGAGCCTCAAGGCGGGGGGCGAGCATCTGGTCATCCAGGCCGGCGGCATCTTCAGCAGTCGCCCCGTTACCCTGGGTGGAGCGCCGTCCGTCACCCTGGCGGCGAATGCCTCGGCAGCGATCGACACACCCAGGATCTCCCTGGTGCAAGGCAGCCTCATGAACCTGGCCAGGCAATTGGGGGCCGATTACTGCCCGGTGTGCGAGCGCTGCCGTGAAGGACGGTGTGAACTGCCAGGGAGGGCCGCTTGATGCCAAGCATGCCAGGCCAGTGGATGGACCAACAGCAACAGCGGGGACGGCGACTGTGCTTGATCCTTGAAGGGCAGAGCGACGCGCGCGCACCGCTGCTGGAGGTACGCGACTTGCCGGCGTACCGCAGTGTTTACGCCGAGACTGCCGTAGCGGAGTTGGCGCCAGAAGGCCCATTGATTGTGCTGCTGGGCCCGCTGAACGAGCACGCTTTGCTTGGCCTATTGCAGCAACCCGAGACGAACTGGGGCTGGCTGGGCAGTTTACCCGGCGAAGACCTGACGGCAGTGACTCGACACTGGCGTGACAGGCTGCTGGTGGGCCCTGAAGGCGCGCAATCGCTATACCGCTTCCACGACAACCGTACCCTGGCGCGTGCCCTGGCCCATATGGGCCAGGACCGCTGGCCGGTATTTCTCGGGCCATTGATCAGCGTGTGCTATTGGCACGAAAACCGCTGGCACACGGCTGACAACCAGGCCCCCGGCGAGTATCCGGTGCCGGATCCCGCGCCCTGGCTGGATGCGCCCAACCCAAACGCAGCGGCCATCCTGCACGCCAATATCCTGCGTTACCTGTTGACCGAACACAGTGAGGACCTGGCGACATTGGTGGAATTTCAGGACCCGCGAATCTGGCTGGCACAGGTACTGGAGCAGGCGCGTGCCTGGCAGTGGCAGGGGCCGGAGCAGCTTGAGTTTCTGGTGGTGCGAAGACTGGAAGAGGCGACTCGGAGCAGTGTTTTGCAGTGGCAGCCCAGGGTCGGTGAAGCGCCTGGGGAGCACTTTGAGCGAGTAGTGGAACAGTGGCGATTGATGGGGGGAAAGCATGAGTAGGCGACGGTGGGCGGGGGTGATGGTGCTGGGGGTACTCGGGCTGACGGGGTGTGGGGGCAAGCCTGTGGATCGATTTACGTTGGAGGTGGATTTGCCGGCGGAGTTTGAACTTAAGACTGCCGCGAATTATCTGCCCGCTACCGGTGAGACCTGCGCTTTGCCGCGACGCAGAGGTAAGCGACCGGAGCGCAAAGTCTTTTTTACTGATTTCAAAGATGCTGCCAGCCGGGTGAGCTATGAACTGCCGCTGAGTGAAAAAATCGAGGGCTGCCCTTCGGTGCTGAGAAGCCTGGAGTTTGAGTTTTATGCGAAGTGGGGCAAACGGGATACGGACGTGGGTGGGAGTTTTGCCGCTATCTCCATTCGAGACCCCTCGGACGCCGATATAAGAGGCATGCCAGTAACGGGAGTTCAGGAGCTGCATAAGCAGTGTCGGTGGTTGTTCCGCACTGTGGGGTTGCAGCACACGATCGTCAAGGTTCTTGCATGCAGTTCATCCGGTGCAACAGTCCCGTTATCCAGACCTGTGCAACGAGATCAACTACCAGGGAAAACGCTCAGGATGGTGCTGACGATGACCAATGAGGAAGAGCCCTATTTTGATAACAACTGGGTCGTTGTTCCAGGTGGATGGAGGCGTTGTAAAGGCAAGGATTTTGAAGATCTGTATGCGTTTTGCAACGGCAATACCACTGACTTCAAACCTATAAAAATGCCGGACGGTCGCAGTTGCGATGTCTACCCATCCTGCAAGTAAGCAAGGAGAAAGTTCATGAACATGGATGCACGCAAGCACGCTTTTTTCAGTGACAGCCAGCCGGCATGCTCATTGCGAGGGCACTGGCTGAGTTTTTGTCTGGTCGATGAACTCGGCGTCGGGACGATGTACGGTGGATTGCCTTACACAGTCCACGACAGTGCAGGGCAACAGTACAAGGGCAGGCTGAATGGAGAGGGCTTCGCCCAGTTAGCCAATATTTACTGCGGTCCTGTAATCCTCGTTTTTGACGAGCCGTATTCAGGAACAGAACCGTTGTATCAGAGCCTGATGTCGCGCCAGACTTATAAGCTTCCAATCACCGAGCTTCAGGTTCGTGCTGAGCAAACTCGATTTTCTGCCTCGGATGGTCGGCGCACTGAAAGCAACCCCGCCCAGTTGAAAGCCAGCCGTTTTTACCAGGTTGAAGTCCGTGATCTGGTCCGCCATGTCGCCCACTTGCCACCGATTGCCCAGCGCACTCATCAACCTCGACGACACGCATTGAAAATGCTCGCCGACCTAGGTTTCGGACCGCCCCAATCGACGCTGGTGGGGATCGTGTTGTTTCCCAACCACCATACCGCGCTGGAAGTTCGGCCGCTGCGAGCCTTGCGCCCGTTGATTTCCAGCGAAGACAGCTTTTGTGCCTTGAACCTCTATCAATTGGCATTAATGGCAACCTTGAGCTACTGCAATTTCGGGCAAGAACCCGCTCGAACACCGACAGAGGAGGTTCGATTTCCTTTTGATCCGAGTGTCGGCCATCTATTCGCTGAAAAACTCTCGGGTTTCCACGAGGCATGGCGGGTTGATGCCGAGCAGCAGCAACGCTTCTATCCCGTCTATGAAGACGTCCCTTACTCCCGACGATTCGAGATCCTGCCCTTCGATCCTGAGTTGTACCCTCAGAACCATCCTGAGTGGGCAGAAGAACAAGAACACCCTGCGCGTTTGCATTTTTTCGACGACGAAAAATTCGGCACTGACACCCAGGCTTTCATTACTCACCACGATGAGGTAATTCTGATTGCGGTGCGCGGAACAGCGAGCGCTGCTGACGGGCTACGGGACGCTAATGCTCATCAAGTGGTTTTTCTGGAGGGCGTTGGCAAAGCGCATGAAGGTTTCTATCAAGCCTATCGGGCAATGCGCAACTTCATACTGAGTTACCTCAGACAATTTCACACCAACCAACGAATAATCATCTGCGGCCACAGCCTGGGCGGTGCAATTGCCTTGCTCTTGGCAGAAAGCCTGCGTCGGTCGCCGGGGACCAACTACAACATCCTCCTCTACACCTACGGCGCCCCCCGCGCCGCCGATTCCGAATTCACCGCAGGTGCCTCAACCCTGGTCCACCACCGCATCGTCAACCACAACGACCCCGTCCCCAGCGTCCCGGCCCCATGGATGAACACCACCGCCAAGCTCTGGGTCCCAGGTGCCGTCACGCTGTTCAGCGCCCCCGCGCCGGGTGGGTTGCTGTTCGCCGCCGGCCTGGTACGTTTCGGTGGCAACCCCTACGAGCACCATGGCGAACAATACCATTTCATGCCAATCACGCTCGCGGACGGCACGCATTCTTCGGTGTTGTGGCAACCCGGTTGTGAGTCCATCCAGGAGGCCGGCTGCAACCGGGCGCTGCAACTCAGCGGTGACATGCCTGAACGTGACAACCTGCTCAAGCAGCTGTTCCAGGCCAGCCAGCACTTCATGACCGCCAGCTACATTCCGGCCGCCTGGGCAACACTCCGGCGCTGGCAGCAAACCCAGGAAAGCAATGGGCCCTTGGTAACGCCGAGGGAATTCGAATTGCTCGACCGTGCACTCGAGACCATGCGCGAGCAATTGCGCAACAAGCGTAGGGAACTGACCCGTCTAAGGGCGGCCAACGACCGGGGTTATGAGCATAACGAAGCCTTGAACGCCGAAATCGACCGTTTGCACAGCAGTCGCGAGCGCCTTGCGACCCTGCGTTGGCGCCGTCTGGAAGCCCGTGATGTCTATGGCAGTCATGCCCATGGTGCCCACTTGGCAACGAGCCTCAAGCGCTGGTTCAGCCACCGTGAAAATCGCGAGCTGTCGCAGGTCGCCCGTATCCCTCCCGCTCTGGATAACGACAGGGGGAGGGCACATACGCTGGATATCGACTTGATTGTCTGACCGAGGTGTTTACGCAAACTCTACCTGGGCTGGCCGGCGTGTCATCAACACCTTGCCGTTGCGGATCGAGTACAGCGGCAGGCCCTGGCTGCGGATCACCTCGTAGTCGCTGTCCGCCGAGAGGATCAACAGGTTGGCGGGGCGTCCCTGCTCCAGACCGTAGCGGTCACCCAGGGCCATGGCTTTGGCGCTGTTGTCGGTGACCAGGTCGAGGGCGCTTTGCAGGTTGCGATAGCCGAGCATGTGGCAGATGTGCAAACCGGCTTCGAGTACCCGCAGGATGTTGCCGTTGCCCAGTGGGTACCAGGGATCGACGATGGAGTCCTGGCCGAAGCACACATTCATGCCGGCCTCGAGCAGTTCGTTGACCCGGGTGACGCCACGGCGTTTTGGGAAGCTGTCGAAGCGACCTTGCAGGTGAATGCTCTCGGTGGGGCAGGAAACGAAGCTGATACCGGAATGTCCCAGCAGGCGAAAGAGCTTGGCGCAGTAGGCGTTGTCGTAGGAGCCCATGGCGGTGGTGTGGCTGGCAGTGACGCGGGCGCCCATGTCGCGGCTGCGGGCCTCTTCGGCCAGTACTTCGAGAAAGCGCGAATGTGGGTCGTCGGTTTCGTCGCAGTGCACATCCACCAGGCAGCCGGTGCGTTCGGCCAGGTCCATCAGGAACTTCACCGAGCTCACGCCCTGGTCGCGGGTGTATTCAAAGTGCGGGATGCCGCCGATCACATCGGCGCCCAGGCGGATGGCCTCTTCCATCAGTTCGCGGCCATTGCGGTACGACTCGATGCCTTCCTGGGGGAACGCGACGATCTGCAGGTCTATCAGGTGTGTGCTTTCCTCGCGTACTTCCAGCATGGCCTTGAGCGCGGTGAGGTCCGGGTCAGTGACGTCGACGTGGGTGCGTACATGCTGGATACCGTGGGCAGCCAGGGCCTGGATAGTCTTTTTGGCGCGGGTCTTGGTGTCTTCCTGCGTGATGGTGGCCTTGCGTTCGCCCCAGCACTCGATGCCTTCGAACAGGGTGCCGCTCATGTTCCAGCGTGGTTCGCCGGCGGTCAGCGTGGCGTCAAGGTGGATATGCGGTTCGACAAAGGGCGGGATCACCAGGTTGCCGGCGGCGTCCAGGTCCCCCGCGCCCAGGTGCGGTACTGTCGATTGCGCGGTGATACTGGCGATCCGGCCATGTTCCAGGTGCAGATCATGCAGGCCTTCACGGTTGCGCAGGCGGGCGTTGATGATGTGCATGGGCAAGTTCCTCTTGGCTAAAAACAATCAGGCAGACAGTCGCCAGATCATCAGCGCAATGCCGATGTCCAGGCGATCATATGAATTATCCAGCGTCAGCCCGCACAAGGCTTCGATGCGCTGGACACGGTGTGTCAGGGTGTTGCGGTGCACGGCGAGCCGCTGGGCGGCGGCCACCAGGTTACCATTCTCGTGAAACCAGGCTTCCAGGGTCGGCATCAGGTTGGGGCCATGCTGCGCGTCGTGGCGCAGCAAGGGGCCGAGGCGTTCATGGAGGAATTGATCGAGCAGGGCGCGATCACGCACGCCACTGAGTAACTTGAGTACGCCCAATTCGTCGTACACGCACAGACCGGCGCGCTCGCTGAAACGCCGCGCAGCCGCCAGTGCCTGGCGTGCTTCATCCTGCGCCTGGGCCAGGCGTGCCGGTGGATGCGCGGCGGCGCTGAGGCCGATAAACAATTTGAGCGGCGCCAGTCGCAGATTCAGCGGGTTGAGCCAGTTGGCCAGGTGCTGGCGGTTGACCAAGGCGGCGACGGCGTCCGAGGCCGGCAGCAGCAGCGTCCATTGGCCGGCCCGCCCAAGTACCGGCAACCCCGCCGACACCTGGCGCAAGCGCCGGTTGATGGCGTCATGTTGCCGCGCCAGTTGTACCTCGACCGCCGCCGCGTCGCCTTGGGCAAACAGCAACTCACTGCCTTCCAACTGCAGTTGCACCACCTGCCAATGCCCGGCCAACGACAGACCCAACTGTCCGCCACGGTGCAGCAGCAAATCCAGGGACTGATAATCGCCCGTCAGCAAACGCTCCAGCACATCGTGCCGCGAGCGACCCAACTGCTCGGACTGGATCAGCGCCGAACCAATGGCCTGGGTCACCAGCACCATTTTCAGCGAGTAGGGCTGTTCGATCAGCGGCATGCCGGCGGCTTCGGCAGCCTCCAGCAAACACTGGGGGATCGCCTGGATGTACGCCGGCCCCGTGAGGATCACCAACCCGGCCACCTGACGCTCGCAGGCTTCCTCCAGCAGTTGCATCAAGTTGCCTTCGTCGCGCGGGTGGTTGATCCCGGTGACGAATACCAGCTCGCCGCCCAATACCCACTCGGCAATCCCGCTGTTTTCCGCCACGTAGGGCCAGCGCACGCCGTTCTCCAGGCCGGCCGTGCCGGCGCGCAGGCGCATGGATTCCAGGCCCGGCAGGGCCAGCACATCGGCGATGGTCAGGCTCATGCCTGGGCGTCAACCAAGGGTGCCCGCACGCGCAGCACGGCGGTGAGCGCGATGTAGGTCAGCGACGCGGCCACGATACCCACCAACGGCGCGACCCAGGGCGAGTTGAACGCCAGCACCGTGCCCACCGCGTAGGCCACCAGCCCTGGCCAGTTGAACGCTGGCAGGCGTGCGTCGGCCAGGCGTGGATAGTGGCCGCGATAGCGGTAGAAGAAGTCCGCCATGATCACCCCGCCAATCGGTGGGATCACCGTGCCCAGCAGAATCAGGTACGGCACCAGCATGTCGTACATGCCCAGCAACGCCAGCAGGGTGCCGATCACCGCACCGGCCAGGGTTACGGTCTTGCGGCGTTTGGTGCGCAGCAGATTGCAGCCGGCCACGGCGAAGTTGTAGATGGTGTTGTCCTGGGTGCTCCAGATATTGAGCAGCAACATGGCCATTGCCGCCATGGCAAAGCCTTGCAGCAGCAACACTTCGACCACGTCCGGTTGCTGATAGACGATGGCGCCGTAGGCACCGATCAGCACCATCAAGCCGTTGCCGATAAAAAAACCGATCAGGCTGGCCAGCACCGCCACCTTGGCCGAGCGCGAAAAGCGTGTCCAGTTGGTGGCCTGGGTCGCACCGCTGACAAAGGTGCCGAACACCAGGGTGATTGCCGTGGACAAGTCCAACTCACCGGTAGGCACCACCGCGAGCAGCCCATCCAGCCCGCCGACCTTTACCGTGGCTACCCACATCGACAGAAACAGCAGGATGCCCATGGCCGGCACCGCGATGTAGGACAGAATCTCCAGCCCGCGATAACCAATGTAGGCCGTGGCACAGAACACCAGGCCAAATACCACCATCAACGCCAGCACGCTGCCCTGGCTGAGTTCGAAATACTTGCCCAGCACCACTGCGGCGGTGGCCGTGCCCCAGGCGTACCAGCCGATCTGGGTGAAGCCGAGGATCAAATCGCTGAGCTTGCTGCCCACTTCGCCAAAGCAGAAACGCCCCATCAACACCGAGTTCAGCCCGCTCTTGAACGCGATGTAACCCAGGCCTGCGGCGTAGATGCCCAACAGCAGGTTACCCAGGGCCACGACGCCGAGCATGTCGGTGAAACTGAACGCCACTCCTAGCTTGCCGCCGGCAAACATGGTCGCGGTAAAAAACGTAAAGCCCAACAGCACCATGGCGGTCGACGCCAGGCCTTTGCGCGCATGCATCGGGACTTCGCTAAGGGGGTAATCGTTGCCCGGTTCTTGCTGCGTCATGTGCCTTGCTCCCTGAATGAGTGACGCAGGCCTATTGCACCGTGCGTGCCAAGGCGGCAGCAGTGGCGAGCGCACGATGGGCGCTGTGCACCGTGCACAGTATTTATAGCCAAACAGGGGGCAAATGCCTCGAGAAACGGTCGCAGTGCCCAATCGGGCACGAAAGCGGTGCAGCAGTGATACAAATTGGATCAGTCGAACAGCGTGTGGGTGGTCTCGCCACGATGGAAGGCGAACGCTGCCTCCAGATCACTTTCGATGGTGCGCCCGCGGGACAGCGGCGGCAGCTCGTCCAGGCGGAAAAAACCCACCTCGGTGGTCTCGAAGCCTGCCATCGGTGCCGACTGATCCACGGGTTCGCACAGGAAATACAGCTTGTAGAAATCCCGTACGTCCGGCCGATACAAGCCCTTGGCCTTGTGCGTGACGCTGTACAACGCCCGGGCCGTCACCGTCAGCCCGGCTTCCTCGCGAATTTCCTTGACGATGTTTTCCGCCGCCGACAAGCCGATATCGGCGTAACCGCCTGGTAACGCCCAGCAGCCATCGGTCAATTCGCGCACCAGCAGAATCCGGTCACCCTCAATCACCGCGCCGCGCACGTCGATCATCGGCGTCGAGTAACGCTGGGCGAAGTCGCTGACCAAGCCGGTGATACGCTCCAGGGGCACATTGCCCAGCTGCGCAAGCATGCTGTGGGCAATCTCGGCAATTTCCTCCAGGCGTTCACGCTCGAAATCATCGGTGCAGAAGTGCAGGCCCGTGGAGGCCAATGCCTGCAAGCGTTTGGCCTGGGCCAGCCAGGTGTTTTCCATACATTCCTCATCGGTGTGCGAAAGGCGGGCAGATCGAAGGGTGCAATACCAGGCACAAAAAAACCACCGCGAGGGTGGCTTTTTCCTACCGGAGGCTTATTCGCCGCGATAGATGCAACCGCTGGTGCAGGTCTCGTGGATACGAATCGCACTGAGCTCAGGCAGCAGGGGTTTCAACTCATTCCAGATCCACTTGGCCAGCACTTCGCTGGTGGGATTTTCCAGGCCGGGGATGTCATTGAGGTAGTTGTGGTCGAGGCGTTCGTAGAGCGGCTTGAAAATCGCCTTGATCTCCGAGAAGTCGCGAATCCAGCCGGTATGGGGATCCAGGTCGCCGCTCAGGTGGATCGCCACCTTGAACGAATGCCCATGCAGGCGCCCGCATTTGTGGCCTTCCGGTACGTGGGGCAGGCGGTGGGCGGATTCGAATGTAAACTCTTTGAAGATTTCCACGGTATTTTCAGCTCGGTCAGGTATCTGGCAGCCGGCGAGTTTAACAGCTTGATCCCTCGCCGCGCATACCGTCCCTCTGTACACGCCGGCTTGCCGGCGAATAAAGATTGCCTGTGGCGAGCGGGCTTGCCCCGCGTTGGGCCGCGAAGCAGCCCCAAGACCAGCAGCCGAAGAGTGCCTGACTCACCGCATTCCTCCTTCCAGGGTCGCTTCGCAACCCAACGCGGGACAAGCCCGCTCGCCACAGTCGCAGTGTTCACACTTAATCGGGTGGTCCCCCCCAAACCCCTGCCGGATTCCGGCCCGCGTCTACAGGACCTGCAGTCGCTCGCCCAATCCGCCGTTATCCGCCAGCTCCAGAAACTCATCGCCCAGCCTTCGGCTTTCACTCATCGCGGTCTGCCAGTACTGGTTGCGGCTCGCGTCGTCGCCCATGAAGCGCTTGAAGTCGCTGCGGTCCGGCAATTTGCCGTGGGGCAGGCGGGCCAGGTAGTCCCTGGAGGGAGCCAGCAGCAACACGTCCTGCAAGCCTTGCGGGTTACTGCGTCGCCACGGCAGGCCCTTGTCGAACCAGCCGGGGATGACCCGGTCGGTGAAGTGCGGGTACAGCACGATGTCATCGCCGTGGTAGGGCAGGTCGAGGTGGTAGTCCAGCAGGCCGCCGTCGCGGTAGGTGCCGGCGCCTGCACCCGGCACTTCGCGCACGCCTTGCATCACCATGGGGATCGACCCCGATGCCAGCAGGGCCTGGCGCAGGTTGCCCAGGTCCAGGGGCAGGAAGCGCGAGGGGAAGTCCTTCAGCGGATGCACCGGTGGCGCCTGGCGCGGGTCGTGGATGATCAGCCGTTCGAAGTGCCGCGACAGCCGTGCGCGGCCGCGCAGGTTATCGGCAATCACCGATGACAGCCCCAGCCCGAGCCGCCCGCGATGGTCGTCGGCCAGCAGGCCGTGGCTCTTGACCACCATGATGTTCAGGCGGTAATCCGGGTTGTCCAGTACCCGTGCATCGCGGCCGACGAGCAAGTCGTCGAGCATGCGCTGGCAGCTCTGGGTGACTTCGGCCATGGTCACGCCTTTGGCAAAACGCTGTTCGTTATACAGGCGGCCCAGGTCCAGCAAGCCTTGCACCGGGTCGGGCAGGCAGGCGCTGGCAAACCGCCAGGAGCCAATCGAGGCCCCGATCAGCGCACGTTCCCGTGGTGCGCGGGGCAGCCAGTCGCCGAACAGCGCCAGGTCCAGGCCCTGGATGCCGAGTGCCTTCGGGCCGCCGGCCGCGCCGGGCAGGATGCCCACCTCGGCAGGCGTGAGGCCTTGTTCACGAATGCGCGCAAAGGCGCGTTTGCCGGCCTTGAGGGTCAAGGCGGGAAACTTGATGTGGATGGCTGTCATACCGGTCTCTGTCCGAGCGAGCGGGGCATTATAGAAAATCTCGTGGAATGTGGGGCAAAGGCCTGGGTGAGAATTGCCATGGTGGCAATTCAGTTTCAGTTAAGTTGCAGGGCGTACGGTGGCCGGCGTAGGAAAACATCCTGTAACGGAGACTTATCATGAAGCGCCTTACCGCGCTGGCCGCCGCCGGTATCATCGCCCTCACGGCGACCCAGGCCCGAGCCGTGGACCCCGACAAACCACTGAAAGTGCCGGCCACTGTTACTATTGTCGCTTTCGATCAACTGCAAGCCACGGCCCTGGCCCTGCACCCCGGTTCGACATTGCTGGACACCGACCTGGACGAGGCCTACGGCAAGTACGTGTATGAGGTCGAGTTGGAGGATGCCCACGGCATCGAATGGGACGTTGAATTGGACGCGCTCACCGGGCAGGTCCTCAAGAATCATCAGGATACGTAATGAAGGTAAATTTACGCGTCGGCAGTCGAGTGGCGCTGGTGCTCTTGGCATTCTGCTCCAGCCTGGCGGCCCGCGACCTCAACCAGGATGAAGCCTTGGCGCTGCGCCAGCAGGGGGTGATCCTGCCACTTGAGCAATTGTTGCAGCAGGCCATGGCGCGTTACCCCGGCTCGCGCCTGCTGGAGGCCGAGCTGGAGAAGAAACACGGCCAATATGCCTATGAAGTGGAACTGGTGACCACCGAAGGGGTGGTGCGCGAAATCAAGCTGGACGCACGCACCGGTGTGCTGATCAAAGACGAGGAAGACTGATGCGCCTGCTGCTGGTGGAAGACAATGTACCCTTGGCCGATGAACTGATGGCTGGCCTGCAGCGCCAGGGCTATGCGGTCGATTGGCTGGCCGATGGGCGCGATGCCGTGTATCAGGGCCGCAGCGAGCCCTACGACCTGATCATCCTCGACCTCGGCCTGCCGGGCCTGCCTGGGCTTGAGGTGCTGGCCCAATGGCGAGCCGCCGCGTTGGCCGTTCCGGTACTGATTCTCACCGCCCGCGACTCCTGGGCCGAGCGCATCGAAGGGCTCAAGGCCGGCGCCGACGATTACCTGGCCAAACCCTTTCACCCCGAAGAGCTGCACCTGCGCATCCAGGCGCTATTGCGCCGTTCCCACGGCCAGGCGAACCAACCGACGTTGCAGGCGGCCGGCCTGCATCTGGACGAAGGTCGCCAATGCGTGCTGCGTGATGGCGATGAGATCCAGCTGACCGCCGCCGAATTTCGCCTGTTGCGCTATTTCATGCTGCACCCCGAACAGATCCTGTCGAAAAGCCACCTGGCCGAGCACCTGTACGACGGCGAGACCGAACGCGACTCCAATGTGCTGGAAGTGCACGTCAACCATCTGCGTCGCAAATTGGGCCGCAGCGTGATCGAGACCCGGCGCGGCCAGGGTTACCGGTTTGGCGCCAGCCCTGCATGAGGTCGATCCAGCGGCGCCTGAGCCTGGGGCTGATCAGTGTGATGGTGATCGTCGGCGTGGTGCTGGCCCAGACCAGCCTGTGGTTGTTCGAGGCCGGCTTGCAGCGCTACCTGGAAGCCGGTTTGCGCAACGACGCCGAGAACCTGCTGGTGGCGCTGGTGCGTGGGCCGAACGGCGTGCAGCTGGATGAGCAACGCCTGTCGCCAGCCTATCAACGGCCTTTTTCCGGGCATTATTTCCGCATTGATTTCGCCGACGTCCACTGGCGCTCCCGCTCATTGTGGGACCAGGAACTGCCGCGCCTGCCCGAGGCGGGGCTGAAGGGCAACCTGCAACTCGGCCCGGAAGGCCAGCAACTGCTGGTGCTGCGTGCGGACTACAAGCGGTTTGGCCAATCGATTTCCATCAGCGTGGCCCAGGACTACACACCGGTGCGCGAAAGCTTCCGGTTGATGCGCCAGATTGGCCTGGTATTGGGGCTGGCGGCGTTGCTGCTGGTGTTGGTCCTGCAACGGTTGACCGTCCGCCGCGCCTTGCGCCCGCTGGAAACCGCGCGCAACCAGATTGCCCAGCTGCAACAGGGGCAACGCTCGCAACTCGATACCCAGGTGCCCCTGGAACTGGAGCCGCTGGTGGCGCAGATCAACCACCTGCTGGCGCACACCGAAGACAGCCTCAAGCGTTCGCGCAACGCCCTGGGCAACCTCGGCCATGCCCTCAAGACGCCCTTGGCGGTGCTGTTGAGCGCGGCATCGAGCGAGACGCTCAAGCAACATCCTGAGCTGAGCAAACTGCTGCGTGATCAGTTGGAGCAGGTACAGCAACGCCTCAACCGCGAACTCAATCGCGCCCGCCTGGCCGGGGAAACCTTGCCCGGCGCGTTGTTCGATTGTGATAAAGAACTGCCCGGCCTGCTTGCCACCCTGACCATGATCCACGGCGAACACCTGGACCTGAGCTACCGCGCCGCGCCCGGCCTGCAACTGCCCTGGGACCGCGAAGATCTATTGGAGCTGCTCGGCAACCTGTTGGATAACGCCTGCAAATGGGCGGATGCCGACGTGCGCCTGAGCGTCACCGAGACTGAGCACCATTACCTGCTGGCGGTGGAAGATGACGGCCCCGGCATTCCTGAAAGCCAGCGAGACCAGGTGTTCAGCCGTGGCGCACGCCTGGATGAACAGATCGATGGCCATGGCCTGGGGCTGGGGATCGTGCGGGATATTGTCGAGGTGTGGGGTGGGGTGTTGCAGTTGCAGGCGTCTGAACTGGGCGGCCTGAAAGTGTTGATCGAACTGCCCTGTGGGAGGGGGCTTGCCGCCGATGGCGGTATTCCAGTCAAAAAACAGATTGGCTGATACACCGCAATCGGGGGCAAGCCCCCTCCCACATTGGATAGCCTTGCATTTTCAGACGCGGAACTGATCCATCAACCCCTGCTGCTGATTCGCCAGGCTGTTCAACGCCTGGCTCACCCGCGCCGATTCGTTGGCCTGCTCGGACAGTGACTCGGTCACGTCGCGAATGGTCGCCACGTTGCTGTTGATCTCCTCGGCCACCGCGCTTTGCTCTTCGGCGGCGCTGGCGATCTGCAGGTTCATGTCGCTGATCACCGTTACCGCATCGCCGATCTGGCGCAGGGCGGTCACCGCCTGTCCGACCTGTTCGACGCTGCCCTGGGCCTGGCGGTAGCTGTTGCCCATGGCGCCGACCACGTCGGTGGTGCCGCTTTGCAGGTGCTCGATGACCAGGCGGGTTTCTTCCACCGATTCCTGGGTCCGTCGCGCCAGGTTGCGCACTTCATCGGCCACTACCGCAAAGCCACGCCCGGCTTCACCGGCGCGGGCTGCTTCGATGGCGGCGTTGAGCGCCAACAGGTTGGTCTGCTCGGCGATGCCGCGGATCACTTCCAGCACCGAGCCGATTTTTTCACTGTTGGCCGCCAACCCTTCGACCTGGGACATGGCCGTGCTCATGTCCGCCGCCAACTCCCCGATATTGCGTGTGGTTTGATCGATCACGGTGAGGCCGTCGCGGGTGGCCTGGTCGGCAGCGCGTGCGGCCTGGGCTGCTTGCGCCGCACTGCGGGCCACGTCCTGGGCGGTGGCGCTCATTTCGTGGGAGGCGGTGGCCACCTGGTCGACCTGGCGGTACTGCTGCTCCATGCCGGCGCTGGTTTCAGTGGCAATCGCGGCGGACTGGTCGGCGGTGCCACGGGCGTCCTGCACCGAGCGTTTGACCTCGGCGATGATCGGTTGCAGCTTGTCGAGGAAACGATTGAACCAGCCAGCCAATTGGCCCAGCTCGTCCTGTTTGTCGTAGGCCAGGCGCCGGGTCAGGTCGCCTTCGCCGCTGGCGATGTCTTCGAGCATGTGCGCCACGCCGAGGATCGGCCGGGTCACGCTACGTGCCATCAACCACACCAGGATCAAGCCGACCACGGCGGCCAGCAGGCCCAGGCTCAGCTCCAGCAGGGTGCCCTTGGCATTGTCGGCATCCAGTCGGTTTTTCAGCGCTTCGGCGGGGGCCACCAGGACCTTCTCCGGCACATCCAGCAGCACGCCCCACGGCTTGCCGTCCGGGATCGGTGCGAACGGCGCGAGCACCTTGAGCTGGTGATCGGTGCGCAGGCTGCGGATCTGCGAGCTGCCGGCCAGGGCGCTGATCAACTGTGCGCCGTTGGCAGTGTCGACCTGGTCCAGGCGCTGGCTGAGTTTGCTGGCGTCGGGGCTGTAGCCGGCGAGCAAACCGGTCGGGCTGAGGATGCTGACCTGGGTCTGGCCGTCATACAGCTTGTGGCTGGCCTGCTGGCTCACGGCCTGCAGGCTGTTGAGGTTGATGTCCACCGACAGCGAGGCGATGACTTTGCCGTTGGCCATCAACGGGAAGACAATGCTGGTCATCAGCACGTTTTGCCCGTTGATCGTGTAGAAGTACGGTTCGATCACACATGGCTTGAGCGTGGTGCGCGGGCAGGTGAACCAGGCATTGGCCTTTTCGCCGCTGGGGCCGACGCGGGTGTCGGACATGTCGCTTTCCGGCAGTGCCATTGACTCCAACTTGCCGGGTGTCGGCTGCGACCAGTACAGGGCGAAGCGCCCCTTGTCGTTACTGCCCAACTCTGCCTGGCCGGCGAACAGCTCATCCTTGCCGTCCAGCGCATTGGCTTCGAACACCAGGGACAGACCGAGCAGATCCGGGTTGGCCTGCAACGCGGCCTTGACCTGGCGGGTCAGGTCTTCACGGGTGTCGAAGGCGTCGAGAAAGCGCTTCTCGGCCTGCTCGCGCAGGAACAGTACCTGGCGGGAAAAACCATGGCCGTACTGATAGGCGTCCATGAACTGGCGACGGATGCCCAGCGCCTGCACCTCACCCTGGGCTTCGATGCGCGCCTGGGCGGCTTCATCCAGCATCTGCATGCTCGAGGCCTTGACCTGCTGCGAGCTCTGCGCCATGCGATACAGCGACAGACCCACCAGCAGGGTCACGATTCCCAGCAGGCACAAGCCAGCGAGCAGGGTGATTTTCCATTGAATGGAGAGCTGCCTGAGCGACATCGGTACATCCTTACCTGAAAACACAGAGAGCCCCTGTATCGGCGGTTTCAGGTTTTTCTTTATTCAAACGATCGATTTAAACCTGAAAGCGGCGCCGTTTTTTGACATGCGCGCCCGCCTGCTGCAAAGTGCGCGCCCTCTAATAAGACCTCCTTCAAGCCTGCACGCCGGTTGCCACCCAATGGCCGCCCGGGCGCGGGCATGCCTGTTTTTTATGTTTTTTGCTTGAGGTAACCATGATTAACGCAGTCATTGCCGCGGTCGGTACCATGCTGGTGCTCAGCCTGTCCCGCGTGCATGTGGTCATCGCCATCATCCTCGGCGCCCTGGTGGGCGGCCTGACCGGTGGCCTGGGGATCGAGGCCACGCTCAAGGCCTTCAATGGCGGCTTGGGTGGAGGGGCGACGGTGGCGTTGTCCTACGCCTTGCTCGGCGCTTTCGCCGTGGCGATTGCCAAGTCCGGCCTGGCTCACGCGCTGGCCGACAAGGCCCTGCTGCTGGTGGACCGCCAGGAAGCCAGCGGTGGCAGCCACGTCAAATGGCTGCTGATCGGCCTGCTCTGGGTGGTGGCGATTGCCTCGCAGAACATCCTGCCGATCCACATCGCGTTCATTCCATTGCTGGTGCCGCCGCTGCTGTACGTGCTGACCAAGCTGCAACTGGACCGCCGCCTCATCGCCTGCGTGATGACCTTCGGCCTGATCACGCCGTACATGTTCCTGCCGGTAGGCTTCGGCAATATCTTCCTCAACCAGATCCTGCTGGCCAACGTGGCCAAGAGCGGCGTGGACATCAGCCAGGTCAACGTCACTCACGCCATGAGCCTGCCAGCGCTGGGCATGGTCGTCGGCCTGCTGGTGGCGGTGTTCATCAGCTACCGCAAGAAACGCGTGTACGACCTGAAGAAGATCGAGCGGGTCGAGCAGGTGGCGGTGCAGTACAACCCACTGACCCTGCTGGTAGCCGGGCTGGCGATTGCCTCGGCGTTCATCATTCAGCTGTGGCTGGACTCGATGATCATCGGCGCCCTGGCCGGGTTCCTGATCTTCTCGGTGTCGGGCATCGTGCGCTGGCGCGACACCGACGACCTGTTCACCGAAGGCATGAAGATGATGGCGATGATCGGCTTCATCATGATCGCCGCCTCGGGCTTTGCCGAAGTGCTCAAGGCCACCGGCGATGTGCGTTCGCTGGTGGAAACCTCGGCAGCCTTCATCGGCCATAGCCGTGGGGTAGGGGCGTTGTTGATGCTGCTGGTGGGGCTGTTGGTGACGATGGGCATCGGCTCGTCGTTTTCCACCGTGCCGATCCTCGCGGCGATCTTTGTGCCGCTGTGCGTGCAACTGGGCTTCAGCCCCATGGCCATCGTGTGCATCGTCGGCACGGCCGGCGCCTTGGGTGATGCCGGATCGCCGGCCTCGGACTCGACCCTGGGGCCCACCTCCGGCCTGAACATCGACGGCCAGCATCACCACATCTGGGACACCGTGGTGCCGACCTTTCTGCACTACAACCTCCCGTTGCTGGCATTCGGCTGGCTGGCTGCCATGACCCTCTGACCGCAGCGGGTTTACTACAGAAACATCCTACGCGGCCGTTAACCTCTCAAGTCGCCACTAATAAGAGAGAAAACCCATGCGTCTGAGCCTCAAGGCCAAAGTCCTGTCCCTCGCCGTAGTGCCGGTGCTGCTGTTTGCCGTGGTCATCAGCCTGACCACCGTGTGGATCCTGCAGGGTCAGGCGCGCAATGAGGTGGAAGAGACCCGCCAGCGCCTGCTCAACGACGCCAAGGCCACCCTGCAAAGCTACGTCGAAGTGGCCATGACCACCATCAAGCCGCTCTACGACGCGGCAGCCCCCGGTGATACCGCGGCGCGCGCTGAGGTGGTCAAGCTGCTGTCCAACACCAGTTACGGCAAGGACGGCTACTTCTTCGGCTATGACTCCGAGACCATTCGCCTGTTCAAGGGCAACAGCCCCGACGGCGTGGGCAAGAGCTTCAAGGACAACCGCGACCCCAACGGGGTGTACGTCAACCGCGACCTGGTCAAGGTCGGCAAGGACGGCACCCATTACCTGCAATACAGCTCGACCCAACCGGGCCAGACCGAACTGGTGCCCAAGATGGGCTACACCGAATACCTGCCCAAGTGGGACATGGTCATCGGTACCTCGGTGAACCTGGACGGCATCGAAGCCCGGGTCGCGGTGGTCGAGGCCAAGGTCGAGAAACGCATGGAAGGCGTGCTGCTGAGCATCCTCGGCGTGGCCGTGGTGGTGCTGCTGGTGATCGCCGCCGTGGGCATGCTGCTGGCCAATACCATCCTGCGTCCGCTGCACCTGATGAAAGCCAACCTCGACGATATCGCGGCCGGTGAAGGCGACCTGACCCGCCGCCTGGCCATCACCAGCCAGGACGAGCTGGGCGATCTTGCGGGCGCGTTCAACCGGTTTGTCGACAAGATCCACGGCCTGGTGCGCCAGATCACCGAGATGACAGGCCAACTCACCGGCCTGGTCAGCCAGGTGTCCGAGCAGGCCCAGCGCTCCGAACAGGCCATGGAGCGCCAGCGCCATGAGACCGACCAGGTTGCCACGGCGATCAACCAGATGTCCTCGGCCGCCCAGGAAGTGGCGCGCAGTGCCCAGGGCGCGTCGGTCGCGGCCCAGCAGACCGACGCCGAAGGCCAGGCCGCCAAGCGCGTGGTGGACGGCAGCATCGCGCAGATCCATGCGCTGGTGAACGACATCCGCAGCAGCGGCGTGTCCCTCGACAGCCTGCAGCAGGACGTGGCCTCCATCGTCAGTGTGCTCAGCGTGATCCGCTCCATCGCCGAACAGACCAACCTGCTCGCGCTCAACGCCGCAATTGAAGCCGCACGGGCCGGGGAGGCCGGGCGTGGGTTTGCGGTGGTGGCCGACGAAGTGCGCGCCCTGGCCAGCCGTACCCAGACCAGCACCCAGGAAATCCAGGGCATGATCGACCGCCTGCAAAAAGGCACCGAAGCCGCGGTGGACGCCATGCGCCGCTCCAGCGACGCTGGCGACGGCACCTCGGCCCAGGCCAACCAAGCCGGCGCGTCCCTGGACACCATGGCGCAGTTGATCGGCACCATCAATTCGATGAACGCCCAGATCGCCAGCGCCGCCGAAGAGCAGACTGCCGTCGCCGAAGAGATCAACCGCAGCGTGCATCAGATTGCCGTGGCGGTGGACAGCGTGGCCGACGAGACCCAGCTGGGCGCCCAGACCTCCCGCAGCCTCGCGGACCTGGGCCAGCGCCTGGGGCAGCTGGTCGGCCAGTTCAGGATCTAGCGCTGAGGGGCTGGGCGGCGATGCGCTAGAGGTCGCGCATCAGCAAGCCGAAGCGCAGGTCCATCGCCGCCGGAAGTGGCAGATACACCGTGTGCCCATCTCCCGGCGCGACCTCGATGGCGTCGCCCTTGGCGTTGTGCAGGGTGGCCAGGTCGAAGTGGAAGTTGCCGGCGGGGGTCATCAATTCCAGGTGATTGCCCACGGCGAAGCGGTTCTTCACCTTGATCTCGGCCAGTTCGCCCCGGCGCTCGCCGGTCAGTTCGCCGACGAACTGCTGGCGCTCCGACACCGAGCTGCCGTTCTGGTAGTTCTGGTACTCATCGTGCACATGCCGGCGCAGGAACCCTTCGGTGTAGCCGCGCTGGGCCAGGGATTCGAGGTTGATCATCAGGCTGCGGTCGAAGACACGACCGGCCACCGCATCGTCGATGGCCTGGCGATACACCTGGGTGGTGCGCGCGCAATAGAAGTGCGACTTGGTGCGGCCCTCGATCTTCAGCGAGTGCACGCCCATGTGGGTCAGGCGTTCCACGTGCTGCACCGCGCGCAGGTCCTTGGCGTTCATGATGTAGGTGCCGTGTTCGTCTTCGAAGGCCGGCATCTGTTCATCGGGGCGGTTGGCTTCCTGCAACAGAAACACCTGGTCGGTCGGTGCGCCAATGCCCAGGGTCGGCTCGCAGTGCTGGACGATATCGCCGGTGGCGTTTTCCACCGCCGGGGTCGCCTGGTATTTCCAGCGACACGCATTGGTGCAGGTGCCCTGGTTGGCATCACGCTTGTTCATGTAGCCCGAGAGCAGGCAGCGCCCGGAATAGGCCATGCACAGGGCGCCGTGCACAAACACTTCCAGCTCCATGGCCGGCACCTGTTGGCGGATTTCATCGATTTCTTCCAGGGACAACTCCCGCGACAGGATCACCCGGCAGATCCCTTGCTGCTGCCAGAACTCGACGCTGGCCCAGTTCACCGTATTGGCCTGCACCGACAGGTGGATGGGCATCTGCGGGAAGTGCCGGCGCACCAGCATGATCAGCCCGGGATCAGACATGATCAGCGCATCCGGACCCATGGCGATCACCGGGGCGAGGTCCTTGAGGAAGGTCTTCAACTTGGCGTTGTGCGGCGCAATGTTCACCACCACGTAGAAACGCTTGCCCAGGGCATGGGCTTCCTGGATGCCGAGGGCCAGGTTGGCGTGGTCGAACTCGTTGTTGCGTGCCCGCAGGCTGTAGCGCGGTTGGCCGGCATACACCGCATCGGCGCCATAGGCGAAGGCGTAGCGCATGTTTTTCAAGGTGCCGGCAGGGGCGAGCAGTTCGGGGGCGAGGATGGGAGGCATGGGCACGGGTCGCAAAAGGTCGCGAAGGTAGCCGAGCGGCGAGGGCGGTTCATTGATCCAGATCGTGCTTTGCGCATTTTCGTATCGCTGTGTATCGACGGGGGCTGTGGATACGTATCGATTTATCCGCACGGTTTTCCGACACAGGCGCGATACCTCATCCGGTCTTAATGGGCTTCCCGTATCCATAAGGTGATCACCATGCTCTTCGTCGCATTCCTGGGCGGCATCCTGACCGTCCTCAGCCCTTGCATCCTGCCGGTGGTGCCGTTTCTGTTCGCCGGTGTCGACCGCAGTCGTCGTTCGATCCTGTTGACCCTCGGCGGCATGGTGCTGACCTTCGCGCTGGTTTCCAGCCTGGCGGTGGTCAGCTCGGAGTGGGTGATACAGGCCAATAACACCGGCCGCCATGTGGCGCTGATCGTGATGGGGCTGTTTGCGCTGTCGCTGATCTCGGCGCGGTTCGGTGGCTGGCTGGCGCGGCCGTTCGTGTTGTTGGGCAACCGTATCGATCCTGACAGCCGTGCGCTGTCCGGTCCGCTCAAGTCGCTCATGATCGGTGTCGCCACAGGCCTGCTATGGGCACCGTGCGCCGGGCCGATCCTGGGTGTGATCCTGACCGGTGCGATGCTGCAAGGCGCCAATGCGCAGACCAGTCTGTTGCTGCTGGCCTACGGGCTGGGTAGTGCGCTGTCCCTGGGCACCCTGATCGTTGCCGGGCGCGGCCTGGTCAATCGACTCAAGGCCTCCATTCCGCTGACCGGTTGGCTGCGCCGTGGGGCAGGGGTGGCGGTACTGGCCGCGGCCGTGGTGATTTCTACCGGTGCTGACAAGACCCTGCTCGCCGGCACTTCGTCCGAAGGCGTCAGCAGCCTGGAAAAAGGGCTGCTGGAAAACGTGCCCAAGGTGGTGGATTACGTGGTGAGCAAGGTCAAGGCCGACCCGCAGGACAATGCACGGGGTGCCATGCCGTCGCTGGGCGGCGCGGTCGAGTGGCTCAATTCACCTGAACTGACCCGCGAATCCTTGAAAGGCAAGGTGGTGCTGGTGGATTTCTGGACCTACGACTGCATCAACTGCCAGCACACCCTGCCGTACGTGAAGGCCTGGGCGAAAAAGTACGCGCAGGACGGCCTGGTGGTGATCGGCGTGCACACTCCGGAATACGGCTACGAGCGCATCATCGGCAACGTCAAGGAGCAGGTGCGCAAGTTGGGTATTACGTACCCGGTGGCGATCGACAACAACTACGCGATCTGGCGCCGCTTCGATAACCAGTACTGGCCCGCCCATTACCTGATCGATGCCAACGGGCAGGTGCGCGACACGCATTTTGGTGAAGGCCGGTACGAGGCCCAGGAGCAGATGATCCAGACGTTGTTGAATGAGGCCAAGGCCACGCAGTGATAGGGTCTACGCTTGTTCGATAACCAACGGCACTCCCAGGAATCGCCGCGGACTAAGCAACAGGGCCTATACCGGCCCTGTGCTTTTCTGACATGGACCGGACATGAATCAAACCAACCTGCAATTCAAGACCCTGCTGTTGTTGCTGGGCCTGGTGACCGTCGCGTTTATCTGGATATTGCTGCCGTTCTACGGCGCCGTGTTCTGGGCGGTGATCCTCGGCATCATTTTTGCCCCGATGCAGCGCCGCCTGCAGCAGCGCTTTGGCTGGAACCGCAATTTCACTTCCCTGGCGACCTTGAGCGCCTGCCTGGTCATCGCGATCCTGCCGGTGATCATCACCAGTGCCTTGCTGGTGCAAGAGGGCGCGACGCTCTACAAGAATGTCGAGAGCGGCAAGCTGGATGTGGCGGGGTACATCGAGCAATTCAAGAACGTGCTGCCGCCGTATTTCCAGCACCTGTTGGACCGTTTCGGCATGGGCAACCTGGAGGGTTTGCGCGAGAAGATCGTCAAGAGCGCGATGCAGGGCAGCCAGTTCTTTGCGACCCAGGCGTTCAGCTTCGGCCAGGGCACGTTTGATTTCCTGGTGAGCTTTTTCATCATGCTGTACTTGCTGTTCTTCCTGCTGCGCGACGGCCCGGAGCTGGTGCGCAAGGTGCGTACGGCGGTGCCGCTGGCCGAGCCGCAGAAGCGGCGGTTGCAGCTCAAGTTCAACCGGGTGGTGCGCGCCACGGTCAAGGGCAATGTGCTGGTGGCGGTAACCCAGGGTGCGCTGGGCGGGCTGATCTTCTGGTTCCTGGACATTCCCAGTGCGTTGCTCTGGGCGGTGCTGATGGCGTTTCTGTCGTTGCTGCCGGCCGTGGGCGCCGGGATTGTGTGGGGCCCGGTGGCCGTGTACTTCCTGCTGAGCGGTGCGATCTGGCAGGGCGTGGTGCTGGGGCTGTTTGGCGTATTTGTGATTGGCCTGGTGGACAATGTGCTGCGCCCGATCCTGGTGGGCAAGGACACCAAGATGCCGGACTACCTGATCCTGATCTCGACCCTGGGCGGTCTGTCGGTGTTTGGCCTCAATGGTTTTGTGATCGGGCCGCTGGTGGCGGCGCTGTTCATGTCCAGCTGGGCGTTGTTTGTGGAGAGCAAGCCGCGAGTCAAACTGCCATTGCCCTGACCTCAGGCGTGGAGCCTGAAGTTCGATACGTGTTGCAGTTGTTTTTCGGCATCCGACAGGGATGTCAGTGGGCCGCTGATGGCTTCACCATCGCGTACCAGGTACCAGCAGGCGAGAAGACCCGACTTGCGAAGCGGGGCGGGGACGGCGCTGCCGATGACGGACATGATTTGTACAGTGGGCATAAAGACCTCCAATCGCTATGGGGGTCACTTTACGGGGCGGGCTGGCGCAGGAAAAATCACCCGTCTCGATAGTCGACATCGACGCGAGGCGTCAGTCCACGACCTGATCGAGCATGTTCACCACTTCCTGCTCACTGAGCAGCCCCTTGCGCACCAGGTTTTCCGCGAGCAACGCGAGGAACTTGGCGCTGCGGTGGCCTTCCAGGTGCTTGAGTTCCGTGAGGGCGCTGTAGACCTTGCTGGATGTACAGAGGCCGGCGGCGCGGTGTGGGTTTTGCGTGGGCATGGTCAGTCGTCCTTGTTGTTATTGGGTGGACAGTCTCGATAGTGGAAGTGTTTCGTGACACAAACATGACAGCGCAAGGCCTGTTCGGGCAAGTAGACATTGGTGTTGATGATGTGCGATTGCGCGTCGGGCATTGTCCTCAGAGCGACCTTGACGCCCTGAATCCGGACTTTCCAGGCAAAAAAAGGCCCCGCGATCACGCGAGGCCTGTTTCAGACGATGCGGTTACCAGCCGCGACCGTAGTAACCGTGGGGAGGGCCGTAGTAGCCGCGGGGTGGCCCGTAATAGCCACGCGGTGGGCCGTAATAGACCGGCGCCGGGCGGTAGTAAACCTGTTGCTGCACATACACCGGCGGTGGCGGTGCGTAATAAACCGGCGGCGGAGCGGCATATACCGGCTGCGGTTGCACATACACCGGCTGCTGCACATAGACCTCACGCGGCTGGCTGGCAACCACGGAGCCCACGACTGCAGCGCCGACTAAAGCACCCAATACAGCCGGGCCACCCCAACCACCACCGTGGGCGGAGGCTTGGCCTGCCATCGCGAGTGCGCCAACCAGCAAGGCGATCTTGGGGATTGTACGAATCATGGTCATTCCTCGGTTAGCCCCAGCGCTTGTGGTCTGCAATCAATAGACTCAAGTAATGTCGCGGGGATACTTTTAAGACAACGTATTTCTGAAAAACAGCACAGCCGCTAGGTAAAGGTTGTGTAAGGTCTGTACCGATTTGCTTACTCAAAGGAGTTACCCATGCAGATGCACCCCAACAAGGACACCCAACTGTGCATGTCGCTGTCGGCGCGCCCCGGGAATTTCGGCCTGCGTTTTCATAACCATCTGTACGAACAGCTGGGCCTGAACTTCTACTATAAAGCCTTCAGCAGCCGGGATTTGCCCGGCGCGATCGGTGGTATCCGGGCGCTGGGGGTACGCGGTTGCGGGGTTTCCATGCCGTTCAAGGAAGCCGCCATTGCCTTGGTGGACGAGCTCGACGATTCGGTTCAAGCCATCGACTCCCTGAACACCATCGTCAACACCGATGGGCACCTCAAGGCCTACAACACCGACTACATCGCAATCGAGCAGTTACTCAAGAAGCACGCGGTGCCAAAGGAATCGACCTTTGCCCTGCGTGGCAGCGGCGGCATGGCCAAGGCTGTGGCCAGTGCCTTGCGCGATGGCGGCTACGCCAAGGGCGTGATCGTGGCGCGCAACGAGCCAGCGGGCCGGGCGCTGGCGCAGAACCTGGGGTACGAATGGCAGGCCGAGTTGGGAGAACTGCGCCCGCAGATGCTGATCAACGTGACGCCCATCGGCATGGCGGGAGGGCCTGAGGCAGATGCGTTGGCCTTCGATGCCGAAGCGGTGGCTGTTGCCGAGACGATCTTCGATGTGGTGGCGATCCCCGCTGAAACGCCGTTGATCGTGCGTGGACGCGCCAAGGGTAAACGCGTGATTACCGGGCTCGAAGTGATTGCGATCCAGGCGCTTGAGCAGTTTGTGCTCTATACCGGGGTGCGACCGACGCCGGAGCAGTTCGCCAAAGCCGTGGCGTTCGCCCGAACCTGAAGAACCCTGAATATCATATGTGGGAGGGGGCTTGCCCCCGATAGCGGTAGCTCAACAATGAAATTACTGACTGGCACACCGTCATCGGGGGCAAGCCCCCTCCCACATTTTTTCCGCGTTACAGCGGTTCTAATTTGGCCAGCCGTTCTTCCAACAGTGCAATGCGCGCTTCGAGTTCTTCGATGCGTTCGACAGACACGCCACTGACACCCCCGCGCTCCATCGGATTGCCTCGCGCCGCGATAATCGCCTCGATATCCTGCGGATCGCCCAATGCATGGGTATAACGATCTTCGCGCTGGCCGGCCTGGCGCGGCACCAGCAACGCCAGCCCCCGCGCAATCAGGCGTTCCAGTTGGTGCACGACCTGCTCGGCATCTTCGAAATCGTGCATGCGCCCGCTGCGGGTCAGCAACTCATTGACAGTCTGCGGCCCGCGTAGAAACAGCAGCCCGGTCAGGGTCACCTGGGCCGGCACCAGTTCCAGCGCCTTGTCCACGCGGTGTTCCCAGCGGTCGGCGCGGCTGCCCATCACCAGGCGGGTGAAACCCTGGCCTTCGAGTGCGCGCAGGCTCTGGCCGACCTGGCCCGGGCTCAGGTTCATGACCGGCTCGCGGCTGGTCTTCTGGTTGCAGGCCAGCACCAGGGCGTTGAGGGTCAAGGGGTAGGTTTCCGGGTTGGTCGCCTGTTTTTCGATGAGGCAGCCCAGGATGCGGATTTCCGTGCTGTTCAGGCGCGGCTCAGGGGTGTCGGTGTCGTGCTCGGCGGTCATCGCGCGTTCCCTATGCAGTGGAGGTCCTTAGCGTAATCCTGAAAAATTAAAAGACAAGCGCCCGGCATGTCTATAATCGCCGCTGGTTCAAACCGTGCCATAACCATGAGACTGCCATGACTATTTCCCTGTACGCCGCCTCCATCCCGGTCTTCAAGCAAATGCTCACCGCCCTGAGCGGTGTGTTGACCAAGGCCGAAGCCCACGCCAGCGCCAAGAACATCGAACCGAACGCCTTGCTGCAAGCGCGCCTGTTTCCGGACATGTTCCAACTGGTGCGCCAGGTGCAGATCGCCGTCGACTTCGCCAAGGGGGTTTCCGCGCGCCTGGCCGAGATCGAAGTGCCTAAGTACGAAGACAGCGAAGTGACCTTCGCCGACCTGCAAGCGCTGATCGCCAAGGTTTTGGCCTTTGTCGACACCATCACCCCGGAGCAGATCGACGGCAAGGAAGGCATCGAGATCGTCACTCGCCCTGGCACGCCGAAAGAGAAGCGCTTCAGCGGCCAGTCCTACCTGCTGACCTACGGCCTGCCGCAGTTCTTCTTCCACGTCACCACCGCTTACGCGCTGCTGCGCCATAACGGCGTGGAAGTGGGCAAGCGCGATTACATGGGCGCTTTCTAAGCACGCATAAAAAAACCGGGACGATTCCTAAAGGAACCGTCCCGGTTTTTTTGTGCGCGACTGTTAAGCCGGCTGTTCTCCCTTGCCCAGGCACGCGGCGGCGGTGAACAACACATCGGTGGACGAGTTAAGCGCGGTTTCCGCCGAATCCTGCAACACACCGATGATGAAACCGACCGCTACCACCTGCATCGCAATCTCACTGGGAATGCCGAACAGGCTGCACGCCAGCGGAATCAGCAACAACGAACCGCCTGCCACGCCGGAAGCACCGCACGCACAGATGGCCGCGACCACGCTGAGCAGCACGGCAGTGGGCAGGTCGACGGCAATGCCCAGGGTATGCACGGCGGCCAGGGTCAGCACGGTGATGGTGATCGCCGCGCCGGCCATGTTGATGGTGGCACCGAGCGGGATCGACACCGAGTAGGTGTCTTCATGCAGGCCCAGGCGTTTGCTCAATGCGAGGTTCACCGGGATATTCGCTGCCGAACTGCGAGTGAAGAATGCGGTGATGCCGCTTTCGCGCAGGCACATCAGCACCAGCGGGTAGGGGTTGCGGCGCAGTTTCCAGAACACGATGGCCGGGTTGATCACCAGCGCCACGAACAGCATGCAGCCGATCAGCACCACCAGCAGGTGGGCGTAGCCGAGCAGGGCGCCGAAGCCGGAAGTGGCCAGGGTCGAGGCAACCAGGCCGAAAATGCCCAGCGGTGCAAAGCGGATCACCACACGCACGATCAGGGTCACGCCGTTGGACAGGTCTTCCAGCACCGCCCGCGTGGTCGGCGCCGCGTGGCGAATGGCAATGCCCATGCCGATGGCCCACGCCAGGATGCCGATGAAGTTGGCATTCATCAGCGCGCTGATCGGGTTGTCCACCACGCTCAGCAACAGGCTCTGCAACACTTCGCCGATACCGCCGGGCGCGGTCACCGCTGCGTCATGGGTCGCCAGCACCAGCGAAGAGGGGAACCACATGCTCGCAACTACCGCCACCACCGCGGCGGCAAAGGTGCCCAGCAGGTACAGGAACAGAATCGGCTTGATATGGGTTTCCTGGCCATGTTTATGGTTGGCGATGGATGCCATCACCAGCACAAACACCAGGATCGGTGCGACGGCCTTGAGTGCCGCGACGAATACCTTGCCGATGAACCCGGTTGCCTTGGCCGCCTCGGGCAACAGCAAGGCCAACAGGATGCCGGCGATCAGGCCGATGACGATTTGCGTGACCAGGCTGACGCGGGCCAGTCGTTGCAGGAGAGAGGGGGCAGCAGTCATAAACACTTGTCTCTGGTTTTTTTTAGGGCGCAGCTACTGACTCGGAAAGGGCTGTAGGACGCGGATCGCGAAGTCTAGCATGCTGTGGGAAAAGTCCCTGGCGGTGCGGCATTGCGTCACCCGCTTGCCCAGGCCTTGGCCAAATCCGGACATACTCTGTTAAGATTCTGTCCTCTCATCTTTCCTCTCTGTCAGCGGGCCCTTCGGGCTGTCGTTGATGTCGTCGTTTCTGGAGTTTTCATGTTGTTTCCCATCCTCCTGCTGTCGGCCGCCGGCTTTACCGTGCTGACCACAGAATTCGTGATCGTCGGCCTGTTGCCGTCCATCGCCCGCGACTTGAACGTCACTGTGTCCCAAGCCGGGTTGCTGGTGACCTTGTTCGCATTTACCGTGGCGGCGTTTGGTCCGTTTCTGACGGCGTATTGCGCACGTTTCCCACGCAAGCGCCTGTTTATCAGCATCCTGATCCTGTTCGGTGTGGCCAATATCGTGGCGGCCCTGGCACCGAATATCTGGGTGATGGCGCTGGCACGGTTGATCCCGGCCCTGGGTTTGCCAGTGTTCTGGGCCCTGGCCAGTGAAACCGCCGTGGACATCGTCGGCCCTGAGTTCGCTGGCCGAGCGATTGAAAAAATCGGCTTCGGTATTGTCTGTGCCACGGTGTTCGGCATTCCGGTGGGCACGCTGATTTCGGATATGTTCGGCTGGCGCAGCGCGTTTGCCATCCTCGCGGTGATCGCGCTGGCCAAGGCTTTGCTGCTGTTTATCTACCTGCCGGTGACCCAACCGAAGAACGACCAGGTGTCGTTGCGCTCG
>Ga0105251_10000153_pt1 | contig 70284 bp, 59 predicted proteins | sample KBSS64metaG_FD_80424 | JGI IMG/M metagenome (GOLD analysis project Ga0105251, IMG submission 80424) | Switchgrass rhizosphere microbial communities from Kellogg Biological Station, Michigan, USA - KBS S6-4 metaG | ecosystem: Host-associated > Plants > Roots > Rhizosphere > Soil | place...
ACGGCTTGCCGAAAATGAAGGACGTGCCGAAGGAAATGGGCGGTTCGGGTATCACGATCGCCGAATAGCGGCCGCACGGCGCGTGCATTGCCGCGCCATGCGATGCACCGCGGAACATTTCCACTCCATGCTTAACAGGAAGTACAGCCATGTCCACAGTCACTTCTTCCTCGCCCGCCGTCGATCTCGCCGCGCTCAAGAGCCGTCAGCAAGCCGCCTGGTCCTCGGGCAACTATGCCGTGGTGGGCACCACCTTGCAGATCGTCGGTGAACAGTTGTGCGAGGCGCTCGATCTGCGCGCCGGCAGCCGCGTGCTCGACGTCGCCGCCGGCAACGGCAATGCAACGCTTGCCGCCGCACGCCGCTGGTGCGACGTGACCTCCACCGACTACGTCTCGTCGCTGCTCGAAGCCGGGCGCACGCGCGCGCAAGCGGAAGGCCACACGATCCGGTTCCAGCAAGCGGACGCCGAAAGCCTGCCGTTTGCGGACAAATCGTTCGATGTCGTGATGTCCACCTTCGGCGTGATGTTCACGCCGAATCAGGAGCAGGCCGCGAGCGAACTCGCGCGCGTCTGCAAACCCGGCGGGAGAATCGGCCTCGCGAACTGGACGCCCGATAGCTTTATCGGCCAGGTGTTCAGGATGATCGGCAAATACATACCGCCCGCGCCGGGCGTCAAATCGCCGGCACTGTGGGGCACGCAGGCCCGGCTCGCGGAACTGTTCGGCGAAACCGCGCGGGACGTTCGCACGACGAGCCGCGAGTTCGTCTTCCGCTATCTGTCGCCGGCCCACTGGCTCGAAGTGTTCCGCACCTACTACGGTCCGATGAACAGGACGTTCGGCGCGCTCGATGCGGCGCAACAGGCCGCGTTGACCCAGGATCTGCTCTCGCTCATGGAAAGCCGCAATCGTTCCGGCGACGCCACGCTCGTGCTGCCGAGCGAATACCTCGAAGTGGTGATCGAGCGGAACTGATGCCGCGCGATGGCGCTGACGGATACGCGGAGCGTCAAGCCGCGCTGTCTGTCGCGCCCGAACTATTTGCTCAATGAACGTCGTCGAATAAACGACACTTTCCCCCTCGCATCGCCACTGGAAGCCGCAACGCGTTCCAGTCAAGGCTCGTGTAAAGCGCGCATGGTCGATGCTTAGGTACGGCAGTTGAGTTGAACGGCTGCCCGCGATTCGCGGCGGTGGATTCACTCCAGACCGCATCGATTATCGGAGTACACCATGCTCGCCTATCTTGCCAGGATGCTGCGCAATTTGCTCGAACGCGCGGAACATAGCCGCCGTAATGCGTTCCTCGCGTCGTCGGTCGATATAGGCGAGCTGGAGCGGCGCATGCGCTCGTTCGAGATCAACGGTTAGTCGAACGGGGCCTCTTGAGCCGCCTACGCACGCGCGGCGGCAATCACCTGCGACGCGAGCGCATGATGCTGCCCGCGCCGCGAGCGGATTGCGTGAATCTCCTCGATCACGCCTTCCGCACGGCCCAGCGGGCGCAGTCCCCGCAGCAGCGACACATCGTCCGCGCCCAACTCCGCGAGCGGGAACACGCCGAGACCTCGCGCGGCGAACACCGCCATGAGCGCGCTGTCCTCGAATTCTCCGGCGATCCGCGGCCGGATGCCTTCGGTTTCGAACCAGCGTTCGAGCCGCGCGCGCAACGCGCCATGGCCGGTCGGCAGCAGCACCGGCACCTCGGACAGACAGTGCGGAAAACCGGCGCGAGTCGACTTGCGAACGATTTCCGCGGGACCGTACCAGTCGACCGGCGAGCCCACGAGGCGCTGGCTCACGACGCGCAGGTCCGCGTTGTGCGGCGCGGGCTGGCAGGCCAGCACGAGATCGAGCCGATGCAGCGCGAGTTCCGACAGCAATTGCGCGTGTTCGCCTTCATGACATAGCAGCCTGAGCGAAGGCGTGCCGAGCACCGGCGCGAGCAACGCGTGCGCCGCGAGCTTCGAGATGCCGTCGGACAGACCCACCGCGAGCCGCGCGACACGCTCGCCGCCCGCCTCGCGCATCTCGTCGAGCAGCGCCTCACCGAGCTGAAAAATCTGCTCCGCGCGGCTAAACGCGGCCTGCCCTGCTTCGGTCATCGTGACGCCGCGCCCGGCCGGCTTCAGCAACTGGCGCCCAATGGATTTTTCGAGTTCGCGCACTTGCGCGCTGATCGTCTGCACCGCCATGCCGAGACGTTCGGCCGCGCGCGCGAAACCGCCCTCCTTCACGACGATCCAGAAATAGTAGAGATGGCGGTAATTGAGCATGGTGAACAGTCTTCGGGAAAAACGATGTATCGCTCAGGGTAACACTGGTTTATCCGAACCACGAAAACGCGGATCATCAACGAATTCCGGCGTCATTCTCCTTAACCTCAATCACCTATTCCCATGGACTATCTACTCGCACTCGTTACCGACCCCGCTGCATGGGCGGCGCTTCTCACGCTGGTCGTGATGGAAGTCGTGCTCGGCATCGACAACCTGATCTTCATTTCGATTCTCAGCAACAAGCTGCCCGAAGCGCAGCGCGCACGCACGCAGCGCATCGGCATCATGCTTGCGCTCGTGCTGCGGTTGGCCCTGCTCGGCACCGTCGCGTGGATCGCGCAGTTGACCCAGCCTGCCCTCACGCTCTTCGGCCACGGCTTTTCCTGGCGCGATCTGATCCTGCTCGGCGGCGGCCTGTTCCTGGTCTGGAAAGCCACGCGTGAAATGCACCATCACGTCGCCCCCGCCGACGAGGCACAGGGCGCGGCGGGCAAGGTGGTTCAAATGACCGCTTGGGCCGCGATCAGCCAGATTCTGGTGCTCGACATCGTGTTTTCGGTGGACAGCATCATCACCGCGGTCGGCATGACCGAGCATGTGCCGATCATGTTCGTCGCGGTGATTGCCGCGGTCATGGCCATGCTGTTCGCCGCGCATCCGCTTTCGCGCTTCATCGATCGCAATCCCACGATCGTCATGCTCGCGTTGAGCTTCCTGCTCGTGATCGGCATGGCGCTCATCGCGGAAGGCTTCGGTTCGCACATCCCGAAGGCTTACATCTACGCGGCGATGGCGTTCTCCGCGTTCGTCGAGGCGATGAACATGCTGACGCGCCGGGCGCACGCGAAGCGAGCCGCCGTGGCGAAGCAGTGAGGCGTGCACTGAGCGCGGGCATTGCGCCCGCGCATGAAGGGCGGCTCGATCGATCTGGCCGGACTATCGCCGGAGGCCGCCCCCGAATCGAACGGCCCGCCATGTTTGACGTTCGATGTTCTTGGTACTTTTGAGGAGCGACATGATGAAATGCCCCGTTTGCAAGACAACCGACCTGCTGATGACCGAGCGCCGCTCGATCGAAATCGACTACTGCCCGAACTGCCGGGGCGTATGGCTCGATCGCGGCGAACTCGACAAGCTGATCGCGCAGGATGCGGAAAGCCACGAAGCGCCGACTAGCGCGCGCGTGAGCCGGGACGATGACCGCGATCACCGCGATCACCGTGACCACCGCGAGCGTGAGCCGCGATACGAAGGCCACCGCTCGTATGACGATCACCGAAGCGGCTATCAGGGACATAAACGAAAGAAGCGTTCGATTTTCGACGTATTCGATTTCGACTGAACGCCGTGATCGCGCCATGCGCGGCGGTCCCGTTTGCAACGAAGCAGCGGGACCGCATCGCCACCGGAGCACCTTCAATCCAGGCTCGCCGCGCAGGCGAGCTCTTGTTATAATTCTTTCAGCAAGTCGAACAAAACATAACGCCAATTCCAACTGCGCCAACTGCGCGAACCGCACCGCGCGACAGGACCTCCATGCTGAAACCCGACCGCCTCCGCGTCCTCGGCGACGCGCTAGGCAAGCAAAACGTGATGCGTCTGCGCGACGCCGCCAGCCTGCTGGGCGTATCGGAGATGACTGTCCGGCGCGACATCGCGGGCAGCCCGGAACGCTTCACGTATCTCGGCGGCTATATCGTCAGCGCCACTGACGTACCGAACACCGCCGGCTATTCACTCGAAGAAGAAAAAGACCATTTCGCGCAGGCCAAGGCCGAAGCGTCCGCGATTGCGGCGGGGCTGATCGGCAACAACGAAACCCTGTTCATCGACTGCGGCACGACGCTCACCACGCTTGCCCGGCTGATTCCGGTCGAACGCCATGTCACCGTGGTGTGCTATTCGCTGAACGTCGCCGAGATTCTGCGGCGCAAGCCGAATGTGCGAATGATCCTGCTGGGCGGCGTCTATGTGCCTTCGTCCGACTCATTCGCGGGCGAGGAGAGTCTGGAGATGCTGCGCCGCATGGGGATCAACAAGGCTTTTATTTCCGCGGGCGGCGTGGACGCCGCACGCGGCGTCACCTGCTGGAATTTTCACGAAGTCGCGCTGAAACAGGCGGCGATGGCGAGCGCCGTCGAACGGCATCTGGTGGTGGACGAAAGCAAGTTCGGCGTGGTGAAGGCGGTGCGCTTCTCGCAAGTGGACGACTTCGATTCGATCATCACCGAGAAAGGCCAGGCGCTGCGCCAGCGCAAATAAGCGCGCAGGCCGCGCAGCGTCACAATTCAGCGCTTGCGCTGCAACGCGAACAGCGTCCCCGCGATCAGAATGAATGCGCCGATGATCACCTTCTGCCAGGTGCTCGGCACGCCGACCAGTATCAGCACGCTCTTGATCAACGTCACGAGCACCACGCCGAGCAAGGTGCCGACTACCGTACCCGTGCCGCCCGTAATGCGTGCGCCGCCGAGAATCACCGCGGCGATCACATCGAGTTCCGATCCAACCAGATCGAATGGATTCGCGAGCCGGTTGTTCGACACGTGCAGAATGCCGGCGATACCGGCGAGCATGCCCGTATAGCCGAACACGAACAGATGAATCGCGCGCAGGTTGTAGCCGAGCCGCTCCGCAATCGCGAGACTGCCGCCCATCGCATAGACGCCGCGCCCCATCATCGTCCGGTTCAGCAGCCACCATGTGACGAACGCCGCCGCCACCAGCGCCAGCACCGAAACCGGCAGCACCGCGCGCAGCCCGTCGGCCGTGTGATAGAAAAACAGCGGAATGCGGCCGAAATGATCCATGCTGTGCGGAATGTTCATGAAGAACGTCGTGCCGATGAACGTCAGCAACATGCCGCGATAGAGATACTGCGTGCCGATCGTGACGATCAGCGAAGGCGCCTTCAACCGGTGCACGAGCAGCCCGTTCACCACGCCGAGCATCACGCCGCCGAGCGCGCCGGTGATCAGGATCAGCGCAAACGGCGCGTCGGGCCACCACGCGAACACGGCCTTGGTGATGCCGTACATGGTGAGCGCGGCGATCGCGGTGAACGACACGTCGATGCCGCCCGACGCCAGCACGACGAGCGTGCCGAGCGCGAACAGCGACATCGTGGTGGCCGAGTGCAACAGATCGAACAGCGTCGCCAACTGGAAGAAGCGCGGATTGATCGCGCCGACCAGCAGGCACGTCAGCACGATGAGCGCGACCGTAAACCATTCGGGATTGCGCGCGAGCCGGGTCCGCAGGCTCGGCGGTTTGACCTCGGGAGCGACTTCGGCAACGGTCGGGGTGGTCATGGGCTGGTTCATGCGCGGATTCAGGCGCGAGTTCATGGGTGGGGCGTCCTCTATGCCGCTTCGGAAAGCAGCGCGTGATACAGATCGGCTTCGCTCAGTTCGTCGGCGCGGTATTCGCTCGCGACGCGTCCTTTCTTCATCATCAGGATGCGGTCGCAGTTTTGCAGCAGTTCCGGCAAGTCGTCGCTGATCAGAATGATGCCGATGCCGCGTTGCGACAGCCGCTGCATGATGCGGTAGATGATGTCCTTCGATCCGACATCGACGCCGACCGTCGGTCCGTGCAGGATCAGCACGCGCGGATCGATCGCGAGCCAGCGGCCGATCAGCACGCGTTGCTGGTTGCCGCCCGACAGCGATTGCACCGGCTTGTCGACGCCGGGCGTCGCGATCTGCAGATCCTTCACGGTCTGTTCCGCGAGCGCCTGCGCCCGCGCGCGGTCGATCTGGCCGAAGCGGTCGCGCAAGCTGGAAATCATCGCGGTAATCACGTTGTCGCGGATCGGCTTGTCGAGAAACAGCCCTTCGTTCAGGCGGTCTTCCGGCACATAGCCGATGCGATGGCGTTTCGCATCCGACGGCGTGCGCAATGCAATGCGCCTGCCGTCGAGCACCACCTGCCCTGACTGCGCCGGCGCGACGCCCGCGAGCGCCCGCGCGAGTTCGTTGCGCCCCGAGTCGAGCAGACCAGTGATGCCGAGAATTTCCCCGCCATGCAGGCGAAACGACACGTCGCTGAACTGGCCGGCGCGCGTAAAAGCGCGCACGTCGAGCACGACGTCTTGCCCTAGCCCGCCCTCGCGATAACGTTCGTTCGACAGATGGCGCCCCGTCATCAACTCGCTGATCTGCGCTTTCGTGAATTGCGCGATCGGGCCTTGCGCCATTTTCTGTCCGTCGCGCAGCACGATTACTTCGCCGCCGATCGCGTAGCACTCGTCGAGCTTATGGCTCACGAACAGCACCGTCACGCCCTGCGCGCGCAGATTGGCGAGCACGGCAATCAGGTTGTCCACTTCTTTTTGCGTGAGCGAGGTCGTGGGTTCGTCCATGATGACGAACTTCGCCTCGCTGGCGATCGCGCGTGCAATCGCGACGAGTTGGCGCGTTGCGAGCGGCAACTGTTCGATGAGCGTCGCCTGAAACTCCGCGTCGCCGGGCAAGCCGACCGCTTCTAGCGCGCGGGCCGCCGTGCGCGCCAATTCGCGCCGGTCGAAGGTGCGGGCGAGCCGGCCTTCATGCAAAGCCAGTTCGGAAGTCAGCGCGACGTTTTCGGCCACGCTCATGTTGGGCAGCAGCGACAGATCCTGATAGACGGTTTCGATGCCCGCGGCGAGCGCTTCGAGCGCGGAGAGCCGCGCATGCCGCACGCCTTCGATCACGAGCTCGCCTTCATCTGGCGGCTGCGCGCCGGAAATGATCTTGATCAGCGTGCTCTTGCCGCAGCCGTTCTCGCCGAGCAGGTGATAAATCTGCCCGCGCTCGAACGACAGGCTCACGCCGCGCAGCGCATGCACGCCGGTGAACCGCTTATGTACGCCGGCGACCTGCAGGAAAGGCCGCGACGCTTCAGGCTGTACGGATGACGATACGTCTTGATTCATGATGGCGAGCCGCAAGTTGAGGCGTGCCCACCGGGGCACGCCGTGACACATGAAGCAACGGACACAAGCGGAATCAGAACGGATACTGCTTGTAGTTCGACTTGTCGACGTTCACCCAACCCTGGCCGCGCACGATGATCCCCTTGCCCGGTCCCTTCGCGACGGTAACCTTGGTGTAGCCCGGAATGCCGAGATCGGCGCCGTTCTCGACGGTTTTGCCGTCCACCAGCATCTTGGCGACCTTGTTCATCGCCTCGCCCGCGAGCTTGGGGTCCCAGAACGCGATGCCGTTGATAGCGCCGCTTTCGAGGAACTTGCCCGCCTCGGTCGGCAAGCCGGTGCCGTACACGCAGATCTTGCCCTGCATGCCGGCTTCCTCGACCGCGCGGCCGATGCCGATCACGTCCAGCGACGACGAGCCCTGAAAGCCCTTCAGGTCGGGATGCTTGCGCAGCACTTCCTTCGCGACTTCATAGGCGCGCTCGCCGTCGTTATTCGTTTCGAGCTTCGGTTCGACCAGGTTCATCTTCGGGTACTTGCCCTTCGCGTTGCCGATGCCGCCGTCCGCCCACTGCACCTGCGAACGGCTGCCGAGCGAACCGACCAGCACGGCCCACTTGCCGTCGCTGTGCATGCACGAGGCAAGGCGCTCGTTCAGGCCGGCGCCGTAGGCGGTATTGTCGAACGCCTCGATATCGACCATCGTGTTCTTCGCGTTGTCGGCCTCGTGCGTGACCACCTTGATGCCGCGATCCATCGCTTTCTTCAGCGCCGGTTCGAGCGTGGGCGGATCGTAGGGGACCACCGCGATCGCCGTGACTTTCTTCGCGATCAGATCTTCGATGATCTTCAACTGCTGGGCCGCGTCCGCGCGGCCTGGGCCCGTCTGATACGCGCTCACGCCGGGGTTCTCCTTCGCGAACTCCTTCACGCCCTCGTCCATCCGGTTGAACCAGTTGATGCCGGTGACCTTGACGACCGTCACGATCGTTTCGTTCGTTGCCGCCTGCGCGGCGGCGATCACGCCCACCGCGAGGGCGCCGGTAGCCAGCGCGGCACCCAGTCGAGTCAATTTCATGCGATGTCTCCTTTATCGTTCGATGTCGCCCCTCTTCACGGTCGCGGACAACCAGGGCTCGTTGTCCGCCGTGTACTGAATGAAACCGTTCGCAGGCGTTGGGTCGATAGCTAACGCTTCGGCGCGGCGCTCGCGCCAGCCGCACCGCCGCCACCGCCAAAGCCGAAAATCGCCCGCACCCGCTCACCGCCCGCGAACGCCAGCGACAACAGCAACAGAAAACCCCACGCGCAATCGCCGAAGAACTGCGATACGCCGAGCAGATTGAACAGGCTCGACAGAAATTGCAGCACCGTGGCGGCAAAAAACACGCAGATGATGCGGCCATGACCGCCCGCCGGATTCACGCCGCCCATCACCGCGATCAGGATCGCGATCAGCAGATAGGAGTTGCCGTAGTCCCATTTCGCGCTGGACGTATGCGTCGCGCTGATGAGCCCGGCCAGCGACGCGAGCACGCCGCACATCGCATAGGTCGTGATCAGCATCCGCGCGCGCGGAATGCCGGCATAGAACGCGGCTTTGGGATTGGTGCCCATCAGATAGAGGCGCAGGCCGAACGGGCTGCGTTTGAGCAGCCATCCCAGCACGATCACCGCCGCGATGAAAATGCAGAACGCGATCGGCACCTGAAACACCGTGCCGTTACCGATCGCCGACAACGGGTCCACATAGTCGACGTGCACCGAGGCACCGTTGCTGAGCACCACCGCGAAGCCGGTAAACAACAACTGCGTGCCGAGCGTGCAGAGAATCGGCGTGAGCCTGAGCCACGCGATCACCACGCCGTTCAGCATTCCGCCGAGCAGTCCCATCACGACGACGATCGAGCAGAACAGCGCCGTATAGAGCACCGGCGAGTCGTCGCCGTTGACGAAATGCGGCACGGCCAACGCGGCGACCATGCCCGACAGATTGGCAAGCCCGACGCCGGACAGGTCGATCCCGCCATTGCCCGACACCATCGAGAGCATGATGCCGAGCGCGAGCAAGCCGAGCTCGGGCAACTGGCCGCCCATCGATTGCAGATTGTCGATATCGACGAACTGCCCGCGCGAGAGCCACGTCGCGACCAGCACGACGAGCACGTTGACGATCAGCAGGAAATTCAGTTGCCGGTCGGCGAACGGTTTGCCGCCGCCGAACATGGACTCGAGCAAGGACCCCAACGAGGACTTCATGATGATGACGATCTCCTTGAACCGGCGCGAATGGTCAGAGCGCCTGTGAGGTCTGATCCGACTGGCTCAGTACCCGCTTCACTTCATCGAGCGTCGGCATGGACGGCGCGGTGCCCGCGCGCGTCACCGAAATGCCCGCGAGCGCGCAGCCGAAACGCATCGCGGCGATCGCATCGTCGCCGCGCGCGAGCGCCGCCGCGAAGCCGCCCGTGAAGCCGTCGCCGGCCCCGGCCGTTTCCACCACACGGCCGCAGTGATACGCGGGCACGAGCACCGATTGGGTCGCCGAATGCAGCAGCGCGCCGCCCTCGCCGAGCGTGACGACCACCGTGCCGACACCCTTGGCGAGCAGCACGTCGGCGGCGCGGCGTGCATCGTCGGCGTTCGCGATCGGCACGCCGGTGAGCGCGGCGGCTTCGGTTTCATTCGGGGTGATGTAGTCGCACAACGGGAAGATGCCGTCGTCGAGCGGCAACGCGGGCGCCGGATTGAACACGGTGACGACGCCGTGCTTGCGCGCGACCTCGAGTCCGCGGCGCGCGGCGGCGAGCGGCTGCTCCAGTTGCGTGACGAACACTTGCGCGGCGGCGATGTCGGCTTCGATCGCGTCGACGTCGGCGGCATTCAGGGTGCCCGCCGCGCCCGAGGCGACGATGATCGCGTTCATGCCGGTGGTGTCGTCGACGAAGATATGCGCCGCGCCGGTGGACACGCCGTCGATCACCGAGGCGCGCGCCGTGATGCCCTCGGCGGCCCACGTCGCACGGGCGATCGCGCCGAACGCGTCGTTGCCGATGCGGGTGCAGAACACGACCTTGGCGCCGGCACGCGCCGCCGCCACCGCCTGATTCGAGCCCTTGCCGCCCGGCCCCATCGCGAACGCCGAGCCGGCGATGGTCTCGCCGATCAACGGCATGCGTTCGGCGCGAAACGTCAGATCGGTAACGTAGATGCCGAGAATGACGACGCGTCCCGCTCGTTCGTGAGGCGCGTTCATGCGTATGTCCCTCGCGGAGCGTTTGCGAAAGGGGCGTGTTTCAGCAGAGCCAGATTCTTCAGCACGTTGTCTCCTCCATTTACTGGTTGGCGTGCGCGTTGTTCAAGTGCCTGGGACGCCCGGTCAGTCTCCGTAGGGGATCCAGATGTTCTTCACCTGCACGGCCTGGCGCAGAAACGGCAAGCCTTCGCTCGCAGGGTCGAACCAGTCGAACTGGCGCCCATGATCGACAAAGGTCCGCTTCAGGTTGCCGATCGACTCGCGTTCCACCAAAGCCGAATCCGCCGCATTGCCGAAGCACCAGAGCGCGTCGACGTCGTCGTGTCGGGCGAGCGCCGGCAGCAGCGCGGCGCGCTCGCCCGTCACGATGTTCAGCACGCCGCCGGGCACGTCCGAGGTCTCGACCACCTGATAAAAGTCCGTGACCGCGAGCGGACACGCCTCGCTCGGCAACACCACGACGCGATTACCCATCGCGAGCGCGGGCGCGGCCAGCGACACGAAGCCGAGCAACGGCGCCTCGTCGGGACACGCAATGCCGATCACGCCGAGCGGCTCGTGCATCGCCAGCGCGACGCCGCGCAGCGGCGGCGTATGCACGGCGCCGTCGAACTTGTCGGCCCACGCCGCGTAGGTGAAAAGACGCGCGACCGCCGCCTCCACTTCCGCGCGCGCCGCGGCCTCGGTCGCGCCGTTTCGCACGACGAGCTGCCGCGCGAATTCGTCCGCGCGCACGGCCAGATTCTCCGCGAGGTAGTACAGCACCTGGGCGCGGTTATGCGTGCTCGCCTGCGACCACTTCTGCGCCGCGCGTGCCGCTTCGACCGCGTTGCGAATGTCCTTGCGATTGCCCTCGCCCACTTCGCCCACGGGCGTTCCATCCGGCGCGTACACCGGCAGCGAATACCCGCTATCCGGGCGCGCCTGCTTGCCGCCGATAAAGAGCTTGGCCGTGCGGTCGATCAGCGCAACGTTCGACGGCTCGCCGCGTTGCTCGACATGCGCCGCGCGCTCCACCGGCCGGCGCTTCGGAAGATTGAGCCACGCGCGCGGTTTCAGATATTCGTAAATGCCCTCACGTCCGCCTTCGCGCCCATAGCCCGATTCGCGATAACCGCCGAAGCCGACCGCCGCGTCGAACAGGTTGGTCGCGTTGATCCACACGACACCGCATTGAAGGCGCGGCGCGATGTCGAGCGCGCGGCCGATGGTTTCGCTCCACACGCTGGCGGCGAGTCCATAGCGCGAATTGTTGGCGAGTGCAATCGCTTCGTCGGGCGTGCGAAAGCTCATCGTCACCAGCACCGGGCCGAAGATCTCTTCCTGCGCGAGCGTGGAAGCCGGCGCCACGCCGGTCACGAGCGTGGGCGGATAGAAGCAGCCGCCCGCGGGCAGCGCCGCATCGGACGACTGCCACACCGCACAGCCTTCGCGCCGCCCGCTCTCCACCAGCGACTCGATGCGTTCGAGCTGCACCGGATCGACGATCGCGCCGATATCGATGCTCTTGTCGAGCGAGGTGCCCGCACGCAACGTCTGCATGCGGCGTTTGAGCTTTGCGATGAAGCGCGCCTCGATGCCTTCCTGCACCAGCAGGCGCGAGCCCGCGCAACAGACCTGCCCCTGGTTGAACCAGATCGCGTCGACCACGCCCTCGACCGCGCCGTCGAGATCGGCGTCGTCGAAGACGATGAACGGCGACTTGCCGCCGAGTTCGAGCGTCAGCGATTTGCCCGAGCCAGCCGTGACCTGGCGAATCAAACGCCCGACTTCCGTCGAACCCGTAAAGGCGATCTTGTCGACTTGCGGATGCGCGACGAGCGCCGCGCCGGTCCGTCCATCGCCGGTGACGACGTTCAGCACGCCCGCCGGCAAGCCCGCGCGATGCGCGAGTTCGGCGAACAGCAACGCGGTAAGCGGCGTGTATTCCGCGGGCTTCAAGACGACGCAGTTGCCGGTGGCCAGCGCGGGCGCGATCTTCCACGCGAGCATCAGCAAGGGGAAATTCCACGGCACGATCTGCCCGACCACACCGAGCGGCGCGTAAGCCGCGAATTCGCTGTCCTGCAACTGCGCCCAGCCCGCGTGATGCAGGAAGTGCCGCGCGACCAGCGGCACGTCGATATCGCGCGTCTCGCGGATCGGCTTGCCGTTGTCGAGCGCCTCCAGCACGGCGAACAGCCGGCTATGGCGCTGGACCATGCGAGCGAGCGCATACAGATGCCGCGCGCGGCCCGCGCCGCCCAACGCGAGCCAGCCCGGCTGCGCGGCGCGCGCGGCGGCGACCGCCGCGTCGATATCGGCCGCATCGCCCTGGGCGATCTCGGCGAGCCGTTCACCCGTGGCGGGCGCGTGCGACACGAAGCGCTCGCCAGCGGCCGGCGCCTGCCACTCGCCGCCGATGAAATGTCCGAAGCTCGCTGCGTGCCGCGCGAGCCATGCGCGCGCGGCTTGATCGTCCTCGGGTGCGGGACCGTACTCCATCGATGAAAAATACTCGGCTACGCTCATGGGATCGGTCTTGTGTTCAGGCTACGGGGTGACGGTTGAAAGCGGAATAACGGCCGCTCACGTGATGTTCGAGCTGGCGTTCGATATCGGCCAGCAGACTCGACGCGCCGATGCGAAAGCGCTCCGGTTCGAGCCACGCGCGGCCGAGTTCTTCCTTCATCAATATCTGATACGACAGCACCGACTTGGCAGTCGACACGCCGCCCGCCGGCTTGAAGCCGATCGGCACGCCGGTGCGCTCCTGGTACTCGCGGATCATGCGCACCATGACGAGCGACACATCGAGCGTGGCGTTCACGCCCTCCTTGCCGGTGGAGGTCTTGATGAAGTCGGCGCCCGCCATCATGCAGACCATCGAGGCGCGCGCCACGTTGGAGAGCGTGCGGATGTCGCCGGTCGCGAGAATCGTCTTCAGATGCGCGGGGCCGCAAGCGGCGCGAAACTCGCGCACTTCGTCGTAGAGCGCCTGCCAGTTGCCGGTGAGCACGTGTTCGCGCGTCACCACGATGTCGATTTCCATCGCGCCGTCCGCCACTGAAGCCTCGATCTCCTTCAGCTTCAGCGGATGCGGGATCAGCCCGGCCGGAAAACCGGTCGATACGGCGGCAACGGGAATGCCGCTGCCCTTGAGCGCATCGACAGCCGCCGCGACGAAGCGGTGATAAACGCACACCGCGCCCGTCGTGATGCCCTGCGGCGCGATGCCGAGCGCGTCGAGCAGATCGGCGCGCACCGGCTGACGCGCTTTCGCGCACAGGCGGCGCACGCGCCCTTCGGTGTCGTCGCCATTGAGCGTGGTGAGGTCGATGCAGGTCACGGCCTTCAACAGCCACGCCGCCTGCGCATCCTTCTTGACGGTCCGGCGCGTGCCGAGCGTGGCCGTGCGCCGTTCGACCGCGGACTGGTTGACGCGCAGCCCGTCGAGCCACGATGCGTCGAAAGGCGTGCCCGGATTGCGCACCGGATGAACGAGCGGCCCGCCGCGCAGCGCGATGACCGAGGAAGACAACGAAGGAGCTTCAGGCATGAGACGTCCGGAAATTTGTGACGCGACGCACAACAGCGGCCGACAGATTTGGTTCGCGTCTATGCTACAACGATTGGGAGAATCATAACAAGCGCTGCGAGCCGATTGTTACATCGCTACCGGGAAAGCCCGTATTGCAACGATGAAATGTGATTGGCGCACCAGAATCATGAAGTAAAGATCACAACAGCGTCACGCGTGGCCGTCGGGTCAAGCAAGGAAATTTTCGTCGTATCGGCGAAAGAGGCATGCCAGATGAGTGAGCCGTGACGGTCACGGCCACTTCATCACATCAGGCTTCGTCGATTCACGGATAGCAGAGTGACGGGCGTGCCGCGTCCGCGATTCCCAAAGTCCTGGCGTGTTGACGGATCGCGTGCAATTGGCTTTGAATGGCGGGACTGCAACAACATGGAGGAAACATGCAGCCGGCCCGCAAGATCATCGCGCTCATCGCATACGCAGGATTCACCGCACTGACAGCGACAGCGCATGCCGCGCGCGCCGCTGAGATTCCCGTGGAAACCATCACCCTCGAAGGCCTCGCTCGACCCTCGGACATCCTGATCGACCGTTGGGGCGTGCCGCATATCTTCGCGGCGAACGAAAGCGACGCGTTCTTCGTGCAAGGCTTCAACGCGGCGCGCGACCGGCTGTTCCAGATCGACCTGTGGCGCCGCCGCGGCCTCGGCCAGCTTGCCGAGGTGTTCGGTCCGGCCTACGTCGAACAGGACAAAGCCGCGCGTCTCTTTCTCTATCGCGGCGACATGAACGCGGAATGGAAACGCTACGGGCCCGACGCAAAACCGGTGGCCTCGCGCTTTGCCGCCGGCGTGAACGCGTATATCGACTGGCTGGCCGCGCATCCCGACCAGATGCCCTATGAGTTTCGCAAGGTCGGCTACTGGCCCGCGAAGTGGTCCGCGGACGACGTCGTGCGCATTCGCAGCCACGGCCTCACGCGCAACCTGACAAGCGAGGTCGCGCGCGCGAAGGTAGCCTGCAAGAGTTCGCTCGCGGCCGATTCGGTGCGCTTCGGCCTTCAGCCGGCATGGCAGCCGCATAGCCCGGAAGGACTCGATCCGTGCCTGCCCGACGATGTGCTCAAGGTCTTCACCCTTGCCACGCAAGGCGTGCGCATCACGCGCGAATCGCTGAAAAGCGCCGACGCATCGGCCACCGTGATCGCCGCCGCGGACAACCCCGAGGAAGTGACGGAAGGCAGCAACAACTGGGTGATCGCGCCGGCGAAATCGGCGACGGGCCGCGCGATCATGGCGAACGATCCGCACCGCGCGTATGCGGCGCCGAGCCTGCGTTATATCCAGCAGATCAGCACGCCGACGCTCGACATCATCGGCGGCGGCGAGCCGTCCGCGCCAGGCGTGTCGATCGGACATAACGGCGCGATCGCGTTCGGCCTGACGATCTTCAACATCGATCAGGAAGACCTGTACGTCTACGAATTGAATCCGGCGAATCCGCGTCAATACCGCTATCGGGATCGCTGGGAGCCGATGCGCGTCGTGCGCGAGACGATTGACGTGCGGGGCGGCGCGCCCGTCGTCGCCGATCTCGCGTTCACGCGGCACGGTCCGGTGATCTATACCGAGGACGCGAAACATCGCGCATTCGCCGTGCGCACCGCGTGGCTCGCGCCGGGCATGTCGCCGTATTTCGATTCCGTGCGCTACATGCGCGCGAAAAATTTCACGCAGTTCAAGCAGGCGCTCTCGACCTGGGGCGCGCCGACCGTCAATCAGGTGTATGCGGATACGCACGGCGACATCGGCTGGGTGCCGAGCGGTCTCGCGCCGAAGCGCCCCAACTGGGACGGCCTGATGCCGGTGCCGGGCGACGGCCGCTACGAATGGGCCGGCTTCTGGCCGCGCGATGAGATGCCCTCGGCCTACGATCCGCCCGACGGCTACTTCACCACGTCGAACGAGATGAATCTGCCGGCCGGCTATTCGTATGGCGAGCGCAAGCTCGGCTTCGAATGGACCAACGGCTCGCGGCATCAACGCATCGACGAAGTGTTGAAGGCGCTGCCGAAGGTGTCGATCGAGGATTCCGAGCGTTTGCAAAACGATATCGAATCGATCCCGGCTCGCCGGCTGGTTGCGCTCGTCGCACCGCTGTCCAGCGACGACCCGGACACGCGCGCCGCGCTCGCGATGCTGAAGGGTTGGGACGCGCAGATGCGCGCCGACTCCCCGCAAGCCGCGCTGGAAGAAATCTGGCTCAGCCGTCACCTGGGCCGCGCCTTCAAGCAAGCCGTGTTGCCGAAGGCCGCGGCGGCGGCGTTCGCCGCGCCCGATACCGCCGTCATGCTCGATTCGCTGGAGCATCCCGAGACGCGCTTCGGTGAGAACGCGGCGACGAAGCGCGACGCCGTGCTGCTGGCGAGCCTGCGCGACGCCTACGCGGAGATGGTGAGCCTGCAAGGCGCGGATGCGGGCCAATGGCAATGGGGCAAGCTGCAAACGAACCTGAACGCGCATCCGCTCGCCGATCTGGTCGACGCGGACATGCGCGCGAAGCTCAACGTCGGCCCCACCGGCAAGGGCGGCAGCGCGTACACGCCGAACCAGTCGACGTATCGCGCGAGCGACTTCCGGCAAACCAACGGACCGTCGTTTCGCGTGATCGTCGACGTGGGCAACTGGGACAACTCGCGCGCGGTGAATCTGCCGGGCGAATCCGGCGATCCCGACAGTCCGCACTATCGCGACCTCGCGACGATGTGGCTCAACGGCGAGTACTTTCCCTTGCTCTATTCGCGCGCGGCAGTGGAAGCCGCCGCCGAAAAACGCATTCGCCTCGTGCCGGGCGCGCAAACCAGGTAGCGACATGGCGCGCCCGACCCAGGCTCATGCCTGCTCGCGAATCAACGCATGGCTAGCCGCGTCCGCCACCCGGTCCGCATGATACGAGGACCGCACCAGCGGACCGGCCACCACCTCGCGAAAGCCCATCTTCAAACCCGCCCCGCGCCACGCGGCAAACTGCTCGGGCGTCGCATACCGGCGCACCGGCAGATGAAAACGCGACGGCGCGAGGTACTGGCCGAGAGTCAGAATATCGACACGATGCGCGCGTAAATCGCGCATCGTGTCGAGCAATTCGTCGTCGGCTTCTCCAAGGCCGACCATCAAACCCGACTTCGTCAATACCGACGCGTTCGCCTCTTTCACACGCGCCAGCAATTGCAGCGAGCCGCGGTAATCCGCGCCGGCGCGCGCCGCCCGATACAGCGACGGCACCGTTTCGAGGTTGTGATTGAAGACATCCGGCCACGCTTGCGAGAGCGCGGCCAAGGCCCGCTCGACACGGCCACGAAAATCCGGCGTCAGCACTTCGACCCGGATGCCCGGCATGCGCTCACGCAACAACGCGACGCAGCGCGCAAAATGCGCGGCGCCGCCGTCGCGCAAGTCGTCGCGATCCACCGAGGTCACGACGACATAGCGCAAGCCGAGCGCCGCGACCGCATGGGCGAGGCGTTGCGGCTCCTCGTCATCGAGCGGCGCGGGGCGGCCGTGCGCGACGTCGCAAAACGCACAACGCCGCGTGCAGATGCCGCCCATGACCATGAAGGTGGCCGTGCGTTGCGCGAAACACTCGCCGATGTTCGGACACATCGCCTCCTCGCAAACCGAATGCAAGCGGTGTTCGCGCAAGACCGCCGCAATGCCGGCCACCGTCTCGCTCATCATCGGTTTCGCGTGCAGCCACGAGGGCTTCGGCAAGACTTCGCCGTCGGACACCGGCACGATCTTCACCGGAATCCGCGCGAGCTTCTCGCCGCTGCGCTTGCCGTGCTGACCGAGCGCGGTAACGCTATCGCCATGCAGTGCGGCGCTCATCGTCAACGTCCCAGAAAATCGTCGAGCAGGCGATTGACCTCGGAGGCCGCTTCCATCTGCACCATATGCCCCTTGCCTTCGAGCACATGGACGCGAATGTCGCCCTCCAGGCCTTGCGCATGCGCGGCCGGAATGATCTGATCGTCGGCGCCCCAGATCACCAGCGTGCGAGGCGCAAGCTGAGCGAGCCGGTCGCGATAGCGCGTGCGCTGCACGTTGCCGTCGAAAGCCTCGGATGCGATCTTGCGCAGCGTGTCGTTCACACCTTCGAGCCGCTTGTACTTGACGATATCCTCCACCAGTTGGCGCGTGACGAGCGCCGGGTCGGCAAAGAGTTTCATCAGATGCGGCTTGAGCGCATTGCGGCTGCTGCCCTCGGCAAAGCCGGCGAGGTAGTCGCCGTTGATCTCCTCGCCCAGCCCCGCGCCCGCGATCAACGCCAGCGAAGCGACGCGTTGCGGTGCTTTCGCCGCCACCGTCATCGCGACCAGCGCGCCCATCGAATGCCCGATCAGATGCGCGTTGTCGATGCCGCGATCGTCGAGGAACGCGATCACGCTGTCCGCGAGTTCATCGGCGCTGCCTGTTTCGACCGCCTTGCCGGACTCGCCGTGGCCCGGCAAATCGAGCGCCCATACGGTGCGATGCGCGGCGAGGTCCGCGTGATTGAACAACCAGTTGTTCAGATCGCCGCCGAAGCCATGAATCAGCACCGCGGGCGTGCCGCCTTCGCCGAGTTTCAGATAGCGCACGGTGCGCCCGCCGATTTGCGCCTTCTCCGGTTGCGGGCCGCTCTCGCCCGCTTCCGCGCTGGCCGGCACGAAGTCGCGCTGGAACGCTTCCACCGCCGCGTCGATTTCCGCGTCCGGCGTTTGCGCGTCGGCCACCACGGCGAGCAATGCGCCGATCGGCAGCGTGTCGCCCTCTTGCGCGACCTGCCGCCGCAAGATGCCGTCGAACGCGCACTCGACGCCGGACGAAATCTTGTCGGTCTCCACGTCGAGTATTTCGTCGCCTTTCGCCACCTTGTCGCCGACGTTCTTGAGCCAGCCGTTGACTTGCCCCTGCTCCATCGACAAGCCCCATTTGGGCATCGTGATCATATGAATCGGCATCGCTTAACCTCTCACTTTCAGAACGGCTTCGGCGATCTGCTGCGCCGACGGGATATACATGTCTTCGAGCACGCCGGCAAACGGCGTGGGCGTATGCGGCGCGGTGACCATTTCGATCGGCGCCTTCAGCGAGTGAAACGCGCGCTGCGCAATCAGCGCGGAGATGTCGGTCGCGATAGAGCAACGCGGATTCGCTTCGTCGACCACCACCACGCGCCCCGTGCGAGCGGCGCTCTCGAGGATCGTTTCCTCATCCAGCGGCGAGGTGGTGCGCAGGTCGATCACGTCGACCTCGATGCCGTCTTTCGCGAGCTTCTGCGCGGCCTCGGTGGCGTAATGCACCATGCGTCCATACGTGACGATGGTGGCGTCGTCGCCGTCGCGCACCACGTTGGCCTCGCCGAACGGAATCGCATACGACTCTTCCGGCACGTCGCCTTCGCGGCCGTAGAGCAGTTTGTGCTCGCAGAAAATCACCGGGTCGTTGTCGCGGATCGCCTGAATCAGCAGCCCTTTCGCGTCGTACGGCGTGGACGGGCACACCACTTTCAGGCCGGGAATGTGCGTGAACAACGAAGTCAGCATCTGCGAATGCTGGGCCGCCGCGCGCAAGCCCGCGCCCTGCATCGCGCGAATCACGACGGGCGTCACCGCCTTGCCGCCGAACATGTAGCGGAACTTGGCGGCCTGATTGAAGATCTGGTCGAAGCACACGCCCATGAAGTCGATGAACATCAGCTCCGCCACCGGCCGCATGCCGCATGCGGCCGCGCCCACCGCCGCGCCGATATAGCCGCCTTCGGAGAGCGGCGTGTCGAGCACGCGGCCCGGATATTTGTGAAAGAGGCCCTTCGTCACGCCGAGTACGCCGCCCCACGCGTCCTGTTCGCCGGGCGAGCCTGCGCCGCCCGCGTTGTCCTCGCCCATTACGATGACGGTTTCATCGCGGGCCATTTCCTGGCTCAGTGCTTCGTTGATTGCCTGAGAGAATGTGATCTTGCGTGCCATGTCTGTCTCCTGTCGGCCGGAGTTAGCGCTTTAGCGCTTACTTCGGCCCCACGCAAAGCGAGTCGACAGGAGTTAGCGCTTCAGCGCTTACTCCTGTCCCACGCGTCGCGAGTCTCATAAAAAAAAGGTTGGCAAATCGCTTATGTGCAACGCGTGCGTTAGGGATACGACACGTAGACGTCGCTCAACAAGTCCTCCGCGGTCGGCAGCGGCGCGGCCTTGGCCTGCGTCATCGCGCTGTCGATCAGCGTCTTGACCTCCGCGTCGACGCCCCGCAACTGATCCGCCGAAAGCATCTCCGCGCGCACCACGCGCTCCTCGAACCGCTTCAGGCAATCTTTCTCGTCGCGCAGCTTTTGCACTTCGCCCGGCGCGCGATAGGTTTGCGCGTCGCCTTCGAAATGGCCGAAATAGCGCGAGAACTTCACTTCGACGAGCGTCGGTCCGCCGCCGTGACGCGCGCGTTCGATCGCTTCGCCAAGCGCCTCGTGCACCGCGAAGAAATCGAAACCGTCGACGATCACGCCCGGCATGCCGAAGCCGCTCGCGCGATCCGCGATGTTGTCGGTCGCCACCGACCACGTCGACGAAGTCGCTTCCGCATAACCGTTGTTCTCCGCGACGAAAATCGCCGGCAGGCGCCATACCGAAGCCAGATTCATCGACTCGAAAATCACGCCCTGATTCGACGCGCCGTCGCCGAAAAAGCACACGCCCACGCCGCCCGACTTCTTGTACTTCGCCGCGAGCGCCGCGCCGCAAATCAGCGGCCCGCCCGCGCCGACGATGCCGTTCGCGCCGAGCATGCCCTTCGACAGATCGGCGATATGCATCGAGCCGCCCTTGCCGTGGCACACGCCGGTCTTGCGGCCGTAGATTTCGGCCATCATGCCGTGGACGTCGACGCCCTTGGCGATGCAATGGCCGTGGCCGCGGTGCGTGGTCGCCACATAATCCGCGTCGTTCAGATGCAGCATCGTGCCGACCGCCGACGCCTCCTCGCCCGCGTACAGATGCACGAAGCCGGGAATTTCGCCGGTGGCGAATTCCACATGCAGACGCTCCTCGAACTCGCGGATCGTGCGCATCATGCGATACGCCTTCAGCAGTTCGTCCTTGCTCAAATCACTCGAAACCGACATGGTGTGTCTCCTTTCAGTTAACAGCCTTCGTTTGCTTGCCGACCAACCCCTACTTGTGATGCGCGGCCACGTTCGCCACCTCCCGCACGAGTTGCCGCGACGCCGAATAACGCAGCGTGCGTTCGACGTCGACGGTGAGCGGTCCGTCCCAGTCGAGCGCGATTTCATAACGGTCGCCGCGCTCCAGTTCGATTTCGCGCTCGCCGTCGAAGGCGAGCGTGCCGTGCTCGGTGTCGAGCGGCATCCAGACGCCGACTTCGAAGCGCTCGCAGGTGCGCATGAACACGCGCTCGACGCGGCCAGGCGCGATCGGCGCGACGATCGGCACGCCGATCGCGCCGATGGCACCGACTCCGCCAGGCCGCGCGAAGCGCAAATGCAAGCCGTGCGACGCCGTGCGTTCGACCGGCGCCCACGCGCCGCCGATCGACGACAAGCCGATGCCGTCAGGCGAGGCGAAGGTGAGAAAGAGCGCTTCGATATCGGCCGGATCGGACACGGCTCGCGCGCCCACGAAACGTTGGCGGCTCACGCATACGTCGACCAGCGCGATTTCCTCGCGACCGCGATTCGGCCCGTCGACACAACGCACCACGAGGCGCTTGTTGCGCATGAGCGCCACCTCGGCCGGCACCGCGCCCGAGGCGACCAGGGCGCCGGCGAGGCCCGCGACAGTCGCCTCGCGCAGATCGGGAAACGCGTTGTTGGTGCCGGTCGACAAGGTCAGCAACGGCACCTTGCCGCAATGCGCGGCGACCGCGCGATGCGTGCCGTCGCCGCCGAGCACGGCGATCAGTTCGACGCCCGCTTTCAGCATCGCCGTGACGCCCGCGTGCGTGTCGCTCACGCTGTCGCTGATCGGCTGCTCGATGAACTCGACTTGCGGCCAGCGCTGTTGCGCGGCCACCGCCGCATGCGTGTCGAGCGCGCGCAGCAGCAACGCGGCGACGCCGGTCCGATCGCGCAGCGTCAGCACGCGGTCCACGCCGAGCACGCCGAGTCCCGCGAGCAAGCGCACGACCATGTTGGCTTTTTCAGCGGTCGGAAACACCGACGCATACGTGGTGAGGCGGCGAATGTCGCGACCCGAGGCGGGGTTCGCGATCACGCCGACGGTGACGGGTGATGGCACTGGGCTTGTCTCCTGCCCGCGTCGTGCGCGGACTCGTAATTGGAAGCGCCGTGTTCGAGCAACGGCGCTTGTATCGTGCGGAGAACACTGCAAGGCCTGTGCCAATTTTCGCGGCGAACAGTGAATGTGCCGGAAAGTGCCTTGTTTAAAGGGCTAAAAGCGAACGTCGCGTATTCGACGCCGTCGAAAAACGCCGTGCAACGCAACCTGGGCGGCGTCTCAAGGCCAGGCATTGCGACGATGCGAACGCGAACCCGCGGCCTGCACACAACCCGCAAAACCTTTCCACGCCTGAACGCCACGCATGACAGGCGTGATACCTGCCGTCTCAAGCGCGTGTGAGACGAACGTCTCACGCGTCTCGCGTGCTGCATTGCAGTGTGATTGATGAAGCCGGATGTGCTACAAGAACAGCCTGTACTCACTGGCGTCGCTCGACCGGAGCCGACCATGCCCTACGTTTCGCAGACCCAGCATATCGACCGCGTGCGCGGCGCCATCGAAGGAAGGCTGCCCGCGCCCGCCGATTCCGCGCGCCTCGTCTCGTCGTGGCAGCGATCGTTCGAACAGTACCGGCTCGATCCCGGCGCCGTGATCGGACCGCGTGTGCTGACGTCGGCGGAATTGCGCGAGGTGCAAGGCAGGCAGGAAGCGTTTTTGCGGGCTTCGGGCCAGTGCCTGACGCGCCTGCACGACATGATTCGCGTGGCCGACTATTGCGTGATGCTCACCGACGCGCACGGCGTCACCATCGATTACCGGATCGACCGCGAGCGCCGCGGCGACTTCAAGCATGCGGGGCTGTACATCGGTTCGTGCTGGTCGGAGCGCGAGGAAGGCACCTGCGGCGTGGCGAACGTGCTGACCGATCTCGCGCCGATCACCGTGCACAAGACCGATCATTTTCGGGCAGCCTTCACGACGCTCACCTGCAGCGCCGCGCCGATCTTCGCGCCGACCGGCGAGATGATCGGCGTGCTCGACGCGTCGGCGGTGCAGTCGCCGGATAACCGCGACAGTCAGCGGCTCGTGTTCCAACTCGTGCGCCAAAGCGCCGGCTTGATCGAGGACGGCTACTTCCTCAATCAAACCACGCAGCACTGGATCCTGTTCGGCCACGCGAGCCGCAACTTTGTCGAGGCGCAGCCCGAAATACTGATCGCCTTCGACGAATGCGGCAACCTGGTCGCCGCCAATCGCAAGGCGCGCGAATGCATTCCGGCGCTGAACGGCCCGCGTCATATGGACGAAATCTTCGATACCTCCGACGTGCATCTGCATGACGTGGCGCGCACCGATGCGATTGTCGGACTGCGTCTGCGCGCAACCGGCTCGACGCTGTACGCGCGCATTCGCGCGCCGCTCAAACGCGTCTCGCGTGGAACCGCCGGCGTGGCGGACGGCGTCGCGGGATCGCCGCATTCGGCTTCGCGCAAAGAGCCGCCGATCGGCGCGCTCGGCCGTTTTCTGCACAGCGCGGACCCGCGCATCGCGCGCAACGCGGCGGTGGCGTTGCGCATCATCGGCAAGCGGCTGCCGATTCTGATTCTCGGCGAGACCGGCGTCGGCAAGGAGGTATTCGCGCACGCGCTGCACGATGCGGGCGCGCGGCGCACACGGCCGTTCATCGCGGTGAATTGCGGCGCGATCCCCGAGTCGCTGATCGAGAGCGAACTGTTCGGCTATGTGCCCGGCGCGTTCACCGGTGCGCGCAGCCGCGGCGCGCGCGGCAAGATCGCGCAAGCGCATACCGGCACGCTGTTCCTCGATGAAATCGGCGATATGCCGCTCAATCTGCAAACGCGCCTGCTGCGCGTGCTGGCCGAAGGCGAAGTCGTGCCGCTCGGCGGCGATGCGCCCGTGCGCGTGGATCTGGATGTGATTTGCGCGACCCACCGCGATCTTGCGGGCATGGTCGCCGAAGGATCGTTCCGCGAGGATCTCTATTACCGGCTAAGCGGCGCGAGCCTCGCGATGCCGCCGTTGCGCGAGCGCGCGGATATTCGCGACGTGATCGAAGCGGTGTTCGACGAGGAAGCGCGGATGGCCGCTCACGTGCTCACGCTCGATGCGCGTCTAGCCGACCGGCTGGCCGCGTTTCACTGGCCGGGCAATATTCGCCAGCTACGCAATGTGCTGCGCTACGCCTGCGCGGTTTGCGATTCTTCCCGCGTGGAGTTGCGGCACGTCGCGCCGGATATCGCGGCGCTGCTGGAGCCTGACACCGCGAGCAATCTCACGCTGATGCACGCGAAGCCACTCGCCAACGCACTCGCCAACTCCCAGGACGACCCGCGCGACGAGCGCGCCCGGATCGTCGACGCGCTGACGCGCCATCAATGGCGGCCCAACGCCGCCGCCCAGGCGTTGGGTATTTCGCGCGCGACCTTGTACCGGCGCATTGCGAAGCTCGGCATCGTCGGACCGCATCGCGGTTGATCCTCGCGCTCGATCTTCGTGCTTGCCCCTCACCGACGAGCCATTGCTTGCGCACGCCATCGCCGGTTTTTTTAGAGACTTGTTGATAACGATTCGCATCTACTTTAAGCTTCGGCATCTTTCACTTCCCTTGTACGTTGCTACATCTTCCTTGCTGCGTCCTCGCGCGGGTTGGCGTGCCGTCTCTCCTGACACATGCGTTTTCTGCGAACTTCCGCGCTCCCTGGCCGCCACGGCCGTCATCGTCGTTTTCACATTGGCCTGCGGGCCGCCTTGCTGATGTGCACCGCCACGGCGCACGCGGCGATGGCCGCCACGCCCGATGCCGGCGGCGACCCGCCGTCCAACCCGCAAGAACTGCCCGCGGTGTCGGTGCATGCGTCGCCGGCGGTCGAGCCCACGGCCGGTTACCGGCCGCTCACCAGCGAGACGTCGAGCGGCATCGAGCGCAAGATCAGCGAGATTCCCCAGTCGGTCGCGGTCGTCAGTTCGAGCGTGATGCAGGACCAGCAGGCACGCAGTCTCGACGACGCGCTCGGCAACGTCAGCGGCATCACGCAGACCAACACGCTGGGCGGCACGCGCGACGCGTTCCTGAAGCGCGGCTTCGGTTCGAATAACGACGGCTCGATTCTCGTCGACGGCATCCGCTCGCCGATCCTGCACAACTATCTGGCGACGATCGATCGCGTCGAGGTATTGAAGGGCCCGGCTTCGCTGCTGTACGGCATTCAGGAGCCCGGCGGCGTGATCAACATGATCACGCGCAAGCCGGAGGACACGCTGCAAGGCTCGGTCTCGGCAACCTACACCAGCCACCGCGGCAGCGGCACCAGCTTCGACCTGACCGGCCCGATCGGCCAGCCGGGCCAGGTCGCGGGCGGCACGCTCGCGTTTCGCCTGACCGGCGAGTACAACACCGCGCGTTACTGGCGCAGCTTCGGCCGCCAGCGCGACGCGCTGATCGCGCCGTCGCTGTCGTGGCACGATGCGAATACGTCGATCGACGTGAGCTATCAATATGTCGACTACACGACGCCGTTCGACCGCGGCACGGTGCTGGTCAACGGCCATCCCGACGACGCGCTGCGCTACACCCGCTATGAAGAAGCGTGGGCGCAAAGCTCGGGCTTGCAGGAGACGCTGCGGGCGAAGCTGGAACATCGCTTCTCCGATCAATGGCGCATGCGCGCCACCTACGGATGGAGCCGCGACCGCTACGATCAGTACCTGACGCGCGCGAGCGCATTCAACAGCAGGACCGGCATCATGAGCCGCTCGTCGGATGCGAATCTCGGCCGCAACGATGCCGACGAGATCGCGACGATCGGCGCGATCGGCGATCTGAACCTCGCGGGCATGCGCCACGAAGTCTATGTGGGCGGCGAGTACGAACGCCAGCGCTCGTTCCGCGGCGACACGATCCGCGGCAAGGCGGTGTCCGGCTTCGATCTGTTCGACCCGGTCTACGGCAGGCTCGCCGCGGGCGGCACGCCGAGCGCCACGCAAAGCGACAGTCTGTCGAAGGTCCACACCTACTCGTTGATCACGCAGGACACGGTGCATCTGACCGATCGGTTGATCGCCGTGGCCGGCGTGCGCTGGGAAAACTGGCAGCAGCTTTCGGGTGTCGGGCGGCCGTTCGTCGTCGCGGACCATTCACATGGGCAAGTGTGGCTGCCGCAATTCGGCCTGGTTTATAAGCTGACCCCGGCCTTGTCCGCCTACGCGAACTTCAGCAAGTCGTTCGTGCCGAACGTCGCCACCGAGGTGAGCGAGCCGCTCTCGCCCGAGCGCGGCCGGATCTATGAAGCCGGCCTGAAATTCGACCTGAAGCCCGGCATCACCGGCACGCTCGCGGTCTATCAGATCGACAAGAGCAACGTTGCCGTGACCAACGGCGACGTCACGTCGACCATCGGCAGCGCGCGTTCGCGCGGCGTCGAACTCGACGTGGCCGGCCAGTTGACGCGGCACGTCAGCCTGATTGCCAGCTACGCGTACACGAACGCCACCGACCGCGACGACGGCACGCGCCTCGCCAATGCCGCGCGCCATACGGGCAGCGTGTTCGCCGTGTACGACACGATGCTGCCGTATCTGCCGGGGCAATGGCGTTTCGGCGGCGGTGCGCGGCTGGTCGGCCGGCGCGCCGGCGACACCGCCAACAGCTTCACGCTGCCGGGCTATGTGGTCGCGGATCTGTTCGCCGCCTACGAAACGAAGCTCGGCAAGATTCCGACACGCGTGCAACTCAACGTGAAGAACGTGTTCGACAAGACGCACTACCCGTCGAGCAACAGCAATCTGATCATCGCCGAGGGCGAGGCGCGGCTCGTCATGCTGAATACGACGTTCTCGTTCTGAGGCGGATGTCGTGACGGATGGCTGGCCGACGGCCTTGCCCAAGCGCGGGCAGCGAAGCGGATGGATGCCGGTTGCGTGTGGTATTTTGCAGGGCCGATCAGGCCGCGCGCATCCGGCGCTTCGCCGCTGACTACCCGCATCCGCTCCGTCAATTCGAATGAACCTTGCAGACACCGAGTCGACCGCCGCCGCGCCGGCGCGCACCTCGCCGTGGGCGCTCCTCTTCATCTTTCTGCGTCTCGGACTCACCTCGTTCGGCGGTCCGGCCGCGCACCTGGGCTATTTCCGCGACGAATTCGTCAAGCGGCGCCGCTGGCTCGACGAACACACGTTCGGCGACATCGTCGCGCTGTGCCAGTTCTTGCCGGGGCCGGGCAGCAGCCAGGTCGGCATCGCGATCGGCTGGCTGCGCGGCGGACTCGGCGGCGCGTTGGCCGCGTGGCTCGGCTTCACGCTGCCCTCCGTCGTGCTGCTCGTCGGCTTCGCGTATGGCTTCACGCATCTGACCGACGCAACCTCGCTGCATCTCGTGCACGGACTCAAGCTGGCGGCGGTGGCGGTGGTCGCGCAGGCGGTGTGGTCGATGGGACGCACGCTGTGTCCCGACCGCGCGCGCGCCACCTTTGCCATCGGCGCGGCGGCGGCGGTCGTGATGCTCGGCGCGACCTACGGACAGCTGGCGTCGATTGTCGTAGCCGGCGTGGCCGGCGCGGCGTTCCTGAAGACGTCCACCGAAGTGCCGGGCGCGCCGCTCGGCATGCCCGGCACGAAAGCCGGCGCGTTCGTCTGTCTGTGCGCCTTCGTGCTGCTGCTGTTCGGCCTGCCCGCGTTGGCGGCATCGCTGCGCGTCCATGCGCTCGACCTGTTCGCGGCTTTTTATCGGGTCGGCTCGCTGGTGTTCGGCGGCGGTCACGTGGTGCTGCCCCTGCTGCAAGCCGTGGTCGTGCCGCGCGGCTGGCTCTCGACCAATGAATTCATGGCCGGCTATGGCGCGGCGCAAGCGGTGCCGGGTCCGCTGTTTTCATTCGCGGCCTTTCTCGGCGCGGCCAGCAAGGGTCAGCCGTCGGGCATTGGCGGCGCGCTGATCGCGACGGCGGCGATCTTTCTGCCCTCGTTCCTGCTGGTCGGCGCGGCGCTGCCGCTATGGGGGCAACTGCGGGCGTTCGCCTCGATGCGCCGGGCGATGGCCGGCATCAACGCGGCGGTGGTCGGCATTCTGCTCGCCGCGCTCTACGATCCCGTATGGACGAGCGCGGTGCATGGCGGCGCGGACTTCGTGCTCGTGCTGATCGCGTTGCTGCTGCTCGGATGGTGGCGCGCGCCGTCGTGGGCCGTGGTGCTGATCACCACCGCGCTCGCCTGGTGGGTCGCTTGAGGCGGCGGCGAACGCATGCCGATTGCTCGTTTGACGCTAACGGATAGCGCCGGGGCGGGCGCGGAATCTGCTACTCGATAGAACCGTCGATCGCGCTCGCGCGGCACCGCGAAAGCGGGATAAACGCGCATCGACGGCTCACTCGGCGACCGGCGGCGCTTCCTGACGGGCAGCCCGCTTCGTCCGTCGAATCGAACAAGGGAGAAAACGATGACCCTGGTCATTTACCTGCTCGGCTGGATCATTCTGATCGGCGGCGTGTCGTGGGGATTGCTGGCGCTGCATGTCGCCCAGCATACGATTGCGATCGTGGCGGTCATTCTGCTCGGCGTCGCGGTGATCACCGGCGCCACCCGTGCACGCAGCCGCGACCGCTCCTAGCGGCCGGCGCTTTTGCCCATGTTTTTGCCGACGTGCGCGCCATGTCGGCCGACATGGCGCTCGCACCGGTCGGAGCATGGGCCTGCGGATTACCGTTCCGTTATCCGTGCACCCCTCGCAACTGACCTTCACACGCCTGAATCACGAAACCCGCGTCGCACGCTTGCCGTCACGCGTAAAGACGCGCGCCGCTTCCGGCGAGGCGGCGCCGGCCTCGCGCAAGCCCTTCACGCGCGCGCCGAGATATCGCGCGAGACGCCACCCGCGAATCGCCAGCAGGCCCCACAGCGAATTGACGGTTCGCACGGTCCATGCGGTGGACGCCTCGCCGCGCGACCAGTAAGCCTTGAAGCGTTCGTTTCCCACGCCGAAATCGAGATCGAAGCCATTGTCGAACGCCCATTTGACGCATGCCTCGACCGCGACGAGGCCAGGGCAGCATCGACCGTAGTACGGGTCGTAACCGGCAAAGATCGCGCTTGCCCAGGGGTTGCCCACACTGACGATGATCGCGGCCACCGGCGCTTCGTTCAGCGTGACCACGATCAGGCGCGCCATCGAAGGCACGTCGGGCGAATGGATCAGCTTGGCCAGAAAACACTCGTACTCGGGCGAATCGAGCCACGCGCTACGCTTGCCGACGCGATCGCTCCAACTGCGTTTGCAGTTGAGCATCCATTCGACGATGGACGCGGTTTCGCTCTCCTCGGCCGGATCGACGACGCGCACGGCCACCTTGCCTTCCCTGGACAAGCGTTTCGCAAAGCCGCCGGGCCGCTTGCCGAACAAGGTGCCGAGCGTGCGGCAATAGTCGTCCCAGCCGTTCCGCTCGCCCCGGCCGCGCAGTCTCGCGGCAAACGCGTTGTGGGCCTCGGCAAACAACACGCTGCGTTCCCGCGACACGAGCGTGTACAGCTCGAGCGTCTCCCGCACGTATTGCAGATGGATGAAATCGGCGCCGCAGCGTCGGCGCGCGGTGTCCCACGCGCCGGCAATCAAGGCCGGCGCCGCTTCGCCGTCCCGCACGAGCACGCTCGTGTAGTCGCCGCCTTCGGGCCCGAGCGGCACGAGGTACGTCCAGAGCGCGCGTCTGCACGTCTCCAGCGGCCAGATCATGACCAGTTGCCCGCCCTCGCGGCACACGATGCATTTGAGCCTGCGGCCATGCGGCTTCGACACGTGCCGCCATGCCAGCCAGCAATAGCTGAACGACTGATAGTAGTGGCCGTGCGCCCTCGACCACAGCACGTCCCATTCGTGCTGCAACGCGCGAAATGCGGCTTCGTCGCCGATGACCTCGTAGCGCCGCGCTGTCCGCGCCGCGTGCGCTGGCTGCATGGTTCTCTCTCCCTATCGACTCACGACAAGCCGGGCCGCTTTCGTTGTCCGCGCCCGGTCGATGCGAAGGCACGCCAGCGTGGATCGAAACCGATGAGACGAGCATGCACTGAGCGTGTGCCGCGGTGTGTGCGCCGCCGCACGCTGACCCACGCCGGACCGGCGCTCGCACCCGAAGCTGTTATTCTTCCCACTCTTCCGACCGTCACCTGGTCGCCTGCCGTCCATGAGCGGCATCCCCAAGCGGCGCGCTCACGCGCCCGGCATCCGAGAGACAGGAATTTGCATGTTCGGTTTTCTGCGCGGCTATTTTTCCAACGACCTCGCCATCGACCTCGGCACGTCGAACACGCTCATCTACATGCGCGGCAAGGGCATCGTGCTCGACGAGCCCTCGGTGGTCTCGATCCGTCAGGAAGGCGGACCGAACGGCAAGAAGATCATTCTCGCCGTCGGCAAGGAAGCCAAGCAGATGCTCGGCAAGGTGCCGGGCAACATCGAGGCGATCCGCCCGATGAAGGACGGCGTGATCGCCGACTTCAACATCACCCAGCAGATGATCAAGCGCTTCATTCAGATGGCGCATGAATCGCGAGTCTTCGCGCCGTCGCCGCGCATCGTCATCTGCGTGCCGTGCGGGTCGACCCAGGTGGAGCGGCGCGCGATCAAGGAAGCCGCGCACAGCGCCGGGGCCTCGCAGGTGTATCTGATCGAGGAGCCGATGGCCGCGGCCACCGGCGCGGGCTTGCCGGTCTCGGAAGCCACCGGCTCGATGGTGGTCGACATCGGCGGCGGCACCACCGAGGTCGGCGTGATCTCGCTCGGCGGCATCGTCTATAAAGGCTCCGTGCGCGTGGGCGGCGACAAGTTCGACGACGCGATCGTCAACTACATTCGCCGCAACTACGGCATGCTGATCGGCGAACAGACGGCCGAGTCGATCAAGAAGCAGATCGGCTCCGCGTTTCCCGGCTCCGAAGTCAAGGAGATGGAGGTCAAGGGCCGCAACATGTCGGAGGGGATTCCGCGCAGCTTCACGGTATCGAGCAACGAAGTGCTCGAAGCGCTGACCGATCCGCTCAACCAGATCGTTTCCGCCGTGAAGATCGCGCTCGAACAGACGCCGCCTGAACTGGGCGCCGACATCGCCGAGCGCGGCATCATGCTGGCGGGCGGCGGCGCGCTGCTGCGCGATCTGGACCGGCTGCTCGCCGAGGAAACCGGCCTGCCGGTGTTCGTCGCCGAAGCGCCGCTGACCTGCGTGGTGCGCGGCTCGGGCATGGCGCTCGAACGCATCGACAAGTTCGGCGGCGCGTTCTCTTACGAGTGAAGGCCGCGAGGCGGCCAGCCTCGATAACTTGATCTCTCTCGCGCGCGCCGATTTTTTCCACGGCGCGCGCGAACTTATACTCCGTACTCCCGCGAGCGCACTCGCGCTTCATTTCCGCAGCGGAGCAGCCATGTCCGACACCCAACTCGCCCGCTCGAACGGCGGCATGGTCACCAGCCCGCACGGGTTGGCGAGCGAGGCCGGCCGCGACGTCTTGCGCGCGGGCGGCAATGCGATCGAAGCCGCGATTGCGATCGGCGCGGCGCTCTGCGTGACCTATCCGCATTTCACCGGCTTGGGCGGCGACGCCTTCTGGGTGATCGGCGATGGCGACGGCATGCTGCGCACGCTGTCGGGCATCGGCCAGGCCGCCGCCGAGTTGCCGGCGCAGACAACCTCGCCCGGCGCGATTCCCTTGCGCGGAGCGGCAGCGGCGCTCACCACGGCGGCCACCGTCGATACATGGGCGCAGGCTTACGAGATCAGCAAAAACGCATGGGGTGGCGAGCAGTCGTGGTCGTCGCTGTTCGATCGCGCGCTCGGCCATGCAAGCGAGGGTTTCCCTGTCACGCCCTCGCAGCATTTCTGGCAAAGCCTGCGCGCCGACGAATTGCGCGCGCTGCCCGGCTTCGCGGCGACCTTCGCCCCGACCGGCGTGATCCCCGCGATCGGCGAGCGCTTCGCGCAGCCGGCGCTCGCCCGAAGCCTCGAACGCATTGCCCGCTTCGGCGCGCGCGAATTCTATAACGGCGAACTCGCGGAGCGCATTGCCCGCGGCTTGCAGCAGGCCGGTTCGCCATTGAGCGCGAGCGACCTCGCGAGGACCCGCGCGCGCGACGAAGCGCCATTACGCGTGCCCTATCGCGGCGGCGAACTGGTGAGCCTGCGCCCGCCCACCCAAGGCGTGACCACCTTGCAGATCATGGGCACGCTAGCGCGCTTCGACCTTGGCGCGATTCCCGAAGGCAGCGCCGATTACTACCATCTGCTGGTGGAAGCGGTGAAATGCGCGTTCGTGGATCGCGACCGTTTCGTGTCCGACCCGGAGTTCAACGACGTGCCGGTCGACCACATGTTGTCGCCGGCCACGCTCGACGCGCACGCGCGCTCGATCGACCTGCGCGCGGCGCGTGCATGGCCGCATGTTTTCCGTCCGGGCGACACCGTGTTCATCGGCGCGACCGACCGCCACGGCCGTAGCGTCAGCGTGTTGCAAACGGTGTATTTCGACTGGGGCAGCGGCGTGGTGGCGGGCGACACCGGCATTCTGTGGCACAACCGCGGCGCGTCGTTCAGCACGCACCCCGCGCATCACAACGCGATCGAGCCCGGCAAGCGGCCGTTCCATACGCTCAATCCGGGCATGTATCTGCAAGACGGCCGCCCGCGCTTGCTGTTCGGCACGCAAGGCGCCGATGGTCAGCCGCAAACGCTGGCCGCGGTGCTCACGCGCCTGATCGATTACGGCATGGACCCGCTCAGCGCCCTCGCCCGTCCGCGCTTTCTGCTCGGCAAGACCTTCTCCGATACGCGCGACGCGTTGAAGCTCGAAGAGGACGCCGGCGCCGATGTATTCGCGGCGCTCGCCGCGCGCGGTCACGAGGTGAGTGCGATCGCGGCGCAGAGTCCGTTGGCGGGTCATCCAGGCGTGATTCGAATCGAGCCGGATGGATGGGCCTCGGGCGCGCATGATCCGCGCAGCGATGGGCGCGCGCTCGGCGTGTAGCTCGGCGTCCAGCAACCGCGGCGTTCAGGCTTCGCGCCGGCTGGCTCAACCCAGCGTGAAACGGTCGCGCGTCGTGACATAGTCGCTCGCGCCGAAGCGGCCCACCGGAAAGTAGTGCTGCAAACGCACGCGCCACGTCCCGGTATCGATCAGTTCATCGCGTGCATGCAGCCGATGCACCCGGCCGATGAAAATCTGCCGGCTGGCCGTTTCCAGCGTCTCCCATGTGGTGCATTCGAAGGCCACCGGCGCTTCGGCGATGCGCGGCGGCGCGACGTGCGTGCTCGGCACCGGCGTCAAGCCGACCGCGGCAAGCTCGCTCACATGGGGCGGCAACCGCTCGCCGCAGCGATGCATTTTCTCCGCGATCGCTTCGTCCGCGAGATGCACGACGAATTCGCCCGTGCGCACGATATTCACGGCGGTGTCCTTCAGCGTGCCGTCGGCCACGCGGTTGACGCTGATCATCACGATCGGCGGTTCCTCGCCGAGCATGTTGAACATCGAAAAAGGCGCCGCGTTGATGGTGCCATCCGCGCCGAGCGTGGTGACGAGCGCGATGGGACGCGGCACGATCAGGCTCGCCATCAGCTTGTAGCGCTGGTATTCGGTGATCGCTGCGAAATCGATTTCCATGTTCGTGGCCTAGGTTTGAGTCGCGTGTCCGGCGATGCCGAGCAACTGGCCGAGGCTCTTTTCGCCGCGCATCCGCGATGTTTCGATGCGCTCTTCGAGGTGGCGCAAATGCGCTTCCATATGCGCCATCGCGCCCGCCGCGTCGCGCGCTTCCAGGCAAGCGACGATTGCCGCATGTTCCGCGTGCTCGCACGGCGCATTGCCGGGCGGTTCATATACGCCGAGGATCAGCGAGCAGCGCGAGACCAGTTCCCTCAGGTAGTTCTGCAAAATCGAATTGCCCGCCAGCGTCGCGATCTGCATATGAAAGCCGCTGGCGAGCGTCGCCCATGACGGCTGATCGAAGCGATGCATCGCCTCGTGCTCGCTCGCGAGTTGCTGGCGCAACGCCTCGATGTCTTTCGCGCTCGCGCGCTGCACCGCGAGCTCGACCAGCATCCGCTCGACGGAGCGCCGCGCTTCGAAAATCTCGCGCGTTTCCTCCGGCGTGGGCTCGGCGATGACCGCGCCCTTGTTCGGACGCAGCACGACGATGCCGTCATACGCGAGCTTTTCCAGCACGCGCCGCACCACCGCGCGGCCCACGCCGAACAGGTGGCACAACTCGGGCTCCGGCAGCTTGGTGCCCGGCGTCAGACGATGATTCAGCACGCCGTCGAAGATCGATTGATAGATGCGCGCGTCGACGTCCGCGTCGTCTTTCGGCGCTTTCCTCGCGGCGGCCGCGCCGGCTTTCGCGCTCATGCAAGCGCGGCGCGCAGCGCGCCGTCCCGCTCCAGTTGATCCATGTGCCGCGCGATCGCGCCTGGCGTGGTGAACCAGACGTCGCCTGTGCTGCGCGCCGCGGCGATATGCTGGAGTGCGCGGCGCAAATGCCGCAAGCGATACGGCTGCCCCACCAGATAAGGATGCAGCGCGACGCCCATCACCAGCGCCTGCGGCTGCGCGCCGCGATTGGCCTGTTCGAGCATCTCGTCGAACTGGTCGACGATCATGTCGGCGAACGCGCGGCCATCCATGTGACGGCCCACCATCATCGGCAAATCGTTGAGTTCCTGCGGATATGGAATCGACCAGAGCGGCGCGCCGCGCGTTGTCATGCGCACGGGGCGGTCGTCGTGGCACCAGTTCAGCGTGTAGCGGTAGCCGGTTTCGGCGAGCAGGTCGGGCGTCGAATGCGACTCCGAGATCCACGGTGAGAGCCAGCCGTCTGGAGGCATGGCGGATTCTGCCGCGATACGTTCGCGGCAATGCAGAAGCAACTCGCGTTCGCCGCTTTCGTCGAGGTCGCTCTGGCGCTGGGCGTTCGTGTGGCCGTGGCCGATCAACTCATCGCCGCGCGCCACGCAAGCCGCGATCAGTTCGGGACAGTGATCGTAGAGCGCGGTGTTGATGAGCGTGCCCACGGGCAGATCGAGTTGGTCGAACAGTTCGATGCAGCGCCACGCGCCCACGCGATTGCCGTACTCGCGCCAGCTATGGTTGAGCACATCGGGTTGCGGCGAGACTGGGCCGAGCGCGGCGCCGAGCCCTCCGCCGAAAGCAAAGTGCTCCAGGTTGAAGCCCAGATACACCGCGAGTCCACTGCCGTCGGGCCAGCGGAACGCGTCGCTGTCCGTGATCGGCCGGTAGGCAAAGCGGCCGTGCGTGGCAAGCAAGCGATGCGCGCGGCTCGCGGCTGCGGGGACATTCCGTGTGTCGTTCATTTGAAGAAGCCGAGGGATGACGAAAAGCGACGCGGCGCGCCACGGATGAACCGGCTTGGCCGGTTCATGCCCCGCGACGGACCGAAGACGCACCGTGATCGCGCAAAACAATCCCGCCGATCGCTAACGATCGACGCCGCGGATCGTGTGCAATATGTGAGCCAACTCGTAGACGTTAGGCGCACCGCGCGTTTGCAATCGACGCGCGCGCCGAGGCAACGGATGGCACATGTCTTGCATTTGCATGGCTTCGCTTAAGGCTCCGCGTCGCGTCGACGCTTGCCTGCTCCGCGCCGTTTATGAGGACACCGCCTTCATGAGTCAACCTGCTTCGACCGTGCTCGAAACCAAGGCCGCCGACATCGAACTCGTGCACGTGTCGAAGCAGTACGGCGACGCGCTCGCCGTCGACGCGATCGATCTGCGCATTGCGGGCGGCCAGTACTGCTGCCTGCTGGGCCCATCGGGCTGCGGCAAGACCTCGACGCTACGCATGATCGCCGGGCATGAATCCGTCAGCGAAGGCGACATTCTGATCGCGGGCCGCAATGTGACGCGCGCGGAACCGGCGGCCCGCGGCACCGCGATGGTGTTTCAGAACTATGCGCTGTTTCCGCATCTGAACGCGCTCGACAACGTGGCGTTCAGCCTGAAGATGCGCGGCGTCGCGAAGGACGTGCGCCGCAAGCGCGCGGGCGAATTGCTCGAACTGGTCGCGATGTCCGCGTATGCCGAACGCAAGCCGGCGCAACTCTCCGGCGGCCAGCAGCAACGCGTGGCGCTCGCGCGTGCGTTGCTGAATCAGCCCGGCTGCCTGCTGCTCGATGAACCGCTCTCCGCGCTCGACCCGTTCCTGCGTGTGCAGATGCGCGCCGAACTCAAGCGCTGGCAGAAAGAACTCGGCATCACGTTCGTGCACGTCACGCATTCGCAGGAAGAAGCGATGGCGCTGGCCGATCTCGTCGTCGTGATGAGCCACGGCCGCATCGAACAGAGCGGTACGCCGCATGAAGTATTCAACCGTCCGCGCACCGAATTCGTCGCGCGTTTTCTCGGCGGTCACAACGTCTTCAACACCAATGGCCGCTTGTTCACCGTGCGCGCCGATCATCTGCGGGTCGTGCCGCATGGCGTGACGCCGGTGCAGGCGGCGAGCAGCGACGGCGGCCTGGCTCGCATCGGCGGCGTGCCCTGCACGGTGCGCGAAGCGGAGTACCAGGGCACGCATTTGCGCATGACGCTCGATCCGCTCGACGGTTCGCCCGAACTGGTCTCGCTCGTGAGCGACGGCGACTATGACCCGGCGCGGCTCGGGCCGCAGGCGCGCGTGGTGGTGTGGTGGAACGAAAAGGACGCGCATCCGCTGGCGGCATGAGCGTCGAGCGGCAGCGCCGCGACGCGGCGAACAACGTCCGATCGGGAACCACAAGCAAACGACAAGCGAACGTCAACTGAGGAGAAAGCAATGAGTGAAGCGAACGAGAGCCCGGCAGCGGCCGCAGTGGATGTCAAGGACACAGGCCTGTCGCGCCGCACGTTCATCAAGGGCGCGGTGGCGGCGGCCGGCATTGCCGGCTTTCCCTACGTGCATGCGCAGGAAAAGATCACGTTGCGCTATCTCGGCACGGCGGTCAATCAGAGCGCCGACATCGCGAGGAAATTCAAGGAGGACACCGGCATCGAGATTCAATACGTGCCCGTGACCACCGACGACGTCGCCAAGCGCATCATCACGCAGCCCAACTCGTTCGATATCGTCGACACCGAATATTTCGCGCTCAAGAAGCTGATTCCGGCCGGCACGCTCGCGGGCATGGACGCGAAGCGCATCAAGCTCGCCGACAAGATCACCCCCGTGCTCACGCGTGGCGAAGTGAACGGCAAGAAGATCGGCGACCAGGGCACCGCGCCGAAAAAGGTCATGTTCCTGACCGGCCCGCGCTCCACCGAATTCTCCGCGACGCCCACCGAATGGATGACGCTGATCCCCACCACGTATAACGCGGACACGCTCGGCATTCGCCCCGACCTCATCAAGCGGCCGATCGACAGTTGGGCCGAACTGCTCAATCCGCAGTTCAAGGGCAAGGCCGCGCTTCTGAACATTCCCGCGATCGGCATCATGGATTCGGCCATGGCGATCGAGGCGATGGGTCATGTGAAATACGGCGACAAGGGCAACATGACCAAGGCCGAGATCGACCAGACCATCAAGATCCTGATCGAAGCCAAGCGCGCGGGCCAGTTCCGCGCGTTCTGGAAGGACTTCAACGAAAGCGTGAACCTGATGGCGTCCGGCGAGGTGGTGATTCAGTCGATGTGGTCGCCGGCCGTGACGAAGGTGCGCACGATGGGCGTGGCCTGCAAGTTCCAGCCGCTCAAGGAAGGCTATCGCTCATGGGCGTCGGGTTTCGGGTTTCCGCGCTCGCTGCAAGGCAAGAAGCTCGACGCCGCCTATGAGTTCGTCAACTGGTTCCAGAATGGCTGGGCGGGCGCCTACCTGATGCGCCAGGGCTATTACTCGGGCGTGCTCGAAACCGCGAAAGCGCACATGCAGCCGTATGAGTGGGACTACTGGATCGAAGGCAAGGCGGCGGCCAAAGACATCAAGGCGCCGGACGGCCAGTTGCTCGAAAAAGCCGGCGCCGTGCGCGACGGCGGCTCGTACACCCAGCGCATGGGCGCGATTGCGTGCTGGAACGCGGTGATGGACGAGAACATCTACATGGTTCAGAAGTGGAACGAGTTCATCGCGGCCTGATGAAGAGATAGATACCTTCTCATGGCAACGATCGACCTTCCCTCGCGCGCGCAGGACGAGCCCGTCAAGCACCGGCGCGCGCCGGCGTGGCTGCAGGCCACGCCGCTCTCGCTGACCTTCCTGCTGTTCTTCATCGTGCCGCTCGTCATCACGTTGATCGTCAGCTTCTGGGACTTCAACGAGTATCAGATCATCCCCGCGTTCACGCTGAAGAACTACGCGGCGATTTTCAACGGCTGTTCGTCGATGACCGACCTGTGCGTGACCTTCAAGACCTATTGGTCGACGCTCAGGTTCTGCGCGATCGTGTGGGCCACAACCTTGCTGCTCGGTTTTTCGATCGCTTATTTCCTCGCGTTTCATGTGCGCACGACGAGCATGCAGACGGTGCTGTTCCTCGTCTGCACGATTCCGTTCTGGACCTCGAACGTGATCCGCATGATTTCGTGGATGCCGCTGCTCGGCCGCAACGGCCTCGTCAATCAGGCGCTGCTCGGCGCGCATGTGATCGATCAGCCGCTCGAATGGCTGCTGTATTCGAACTTCTCGGTGGTGCTCGCGTTCGTGCATCTGTACACGTTCTTCATGATCGTGCCGATCTTCAACGCGATGATGCGCATCGACCGGTCGCTGCTCGAAGCCGCGCGCGATGCCGGCGCGAGCGGCTGGCAGGTGGTGCGCAACGTGGTGCTGCCGCTTTCGAAAACCGGCATCGTGATCGGCTCGATCTTCGTGATCACGATCGTGATGGGCGACTTCCTGACCGTCGGCGTGATGGGCGGCCAGCAGATCGCATCGGTCGGCAAGATCATTCAGGTGCAGACCGGCTACCTGCAATTTCCCGCCGCGGCGGCCAACGCGATCATTCTGCTGGCGGTGGTGCTGATGATCGTGTGGGCTTTGACGCGGGTGGTCGATATCCGCAAGGAGCTGTGAGGATGCAGACGGTTCGGCTCAAGCATCGGGAACATCGTCCGGCCAGCTTCTATTGGCTCGCGCTGCTGTTCGGCCTGTTCGTGCTGTTTCTGTACGGGCCGGTGATCACGATTTTCATTCTGTCGTTTCAGGGGCCCGAGGGCGGGCTCACGTTTCCGATGCGCGGCGTTTCGCTGCACTGGTTCGCCGTGCTGCGCGACGGTGTGGGCGACATCGACATCTGGGCCGCGTTCGGGCGCTCGGTGCGGCTTGCGCTCGCCGTCACGATGCTGACCGTGGTGTTTTCCGTTGCCGCGGGATTGGCGTTTCGCCGGCGCTTTCGCGGCGATACGGCCGTGTTTTATGTGTCCGTCGCCAGTTTGATCATGCCGTCCATTATCGTTTCGCTCGGCATCGGCTTGACGTTCCGGCTGCTCGATAACGGCGCGAAGTATCTCGCCACCGCGTGGGGCTATCAGTCGTTTGCCGACAGCTACACGACCTCGATGGGCCTGTTTTCTTCCGCGCTCGGCGCGCATTTGACGTGGACGCTGCCGTTCGGTTTGCTGGTGATGTTCGCGGTGTTCAACCGTTTCAATCCCGCTTACGAAGAAGCGTCGCGCGATCTGGGCGCGACGCCGTGGCAGAGTTTCCGGCATGTGGTGCTGCCGATCATCGGACCTTCGGTGGTGGGCGTGGCGATGTTCGGCTTCACGCTCTCGTGGGACGAAATCGCCCGCACCTCGCAGGCCATCGGCGATCAGAATACCTTGCCGCTCGAACTTCAAGGCCTCACGACTTCGGTGACCACGCCGGTCATTTACGCGCTCGGCACGATGACCACGGTTCTTTCGCTGACTGTCATGGCGGTATGTCTGATTTCGGTGCGCTTACTGGCACGCAGGCGCGCGGTCGCGGGAATGAAATAGCCCGCGTATCCGCGGATGCAAAAACCCAAAAACCATTTCACCGTCTGTTCTAAGAATCGGCCAAATACTTCGTTGCAAGGCAAGCGGCTCGTCCCGTACCGTTCTCTGATTGCGCCTCGCGCGCGCCTAGCATTGGAGAACCCATGTCAGCATCGGAGACGCACGACGGTCCGAGTCACACTATTGCCGACGCCGCTCAACTGTTCGGCGAAGATCATTTGACGCGGCGTTTCGCGGCCAGATTCGCGCCCGTGTTCGAGCGCATCGCGCAGGGCGCCGTGGAACGCGAGCAAAAGCGCGAGCTCGCCTACGCGCCCGTGGAATGGCTGCGTGAAGCCGGCTACACCAAACTGCGTGTGCCCAAGGAGTACGGCGGCGAAGGCGTCTCGCTCACGGAATTCCTCACGCTGGTCACGCGTCTCGGCGAGGCGGATTCGAATCTCCCGCAGATCCTGCGCGTGCACGGCGGCTTCATCGAATCGCTGCTGGAAAACGGCGACGAACCGTTGCGCGACCGCTGGCTCTCGCGTATCGCGCAAGGCCAGATCGTCGGCGGCGCGGTGTCCGAGCGCACCGGCGTCACCAACAACAGCGTGCGCCTCACGCAAGCCGACGGCGCGTGGCATCTCGACGGCGAGAAGTACTACACCACCGGCACGCTGTACGCCGATTGGGTGGACGTCACCGCGCACGACGGACAAAGCGACGTGCGCGTACTCGTGAAGTCGGACGCGCCGGGTCTCGCCCGCATCGACGATTGGGACGGTTTCGGCCAGCGTCTCACCGGCAGCGGCACGGCGCGTTTCGACCATGTGCCGGTCGCGCCCGAGAATCTCTACCGGCGCTTCAACGCCGCGGAGCCGCGCCGCAACAGCCTGCTCACCGCGTATTACCAGGCGCTGCATGTCGCGAATCTCGCGGGCATCAGCCGGGCGGCGCTGCGCGATGCGGTGGCGTTCACGCAAGGCAAGACGCGGACCTTCGGCGTTCCGGGCGAGTCGAGTCCGCGCGAGAATCCGCTGGTGCATCGCGTGGTGGGCCGCCTCGCGAGCCTCGCTTATTCGACGCAGAGCATCAGCACGTCGCTCGCGCGCGCGCTCGACGAAGTTTCGGCCGCGCGGCAGGAAGGCCGCACCGACGAAGCGACCTACATCCGCCTCGACATTCAAACCTTTCAGGCGCAGCAGATCGTGATCGAGCAGACGTTGCAAGCCGCCACGCTGCTGTTCGAAGTGGGCGGCGCATCGGCCACCAGCGAGACGCGCCGCTTCGACCGCTACTGGCGCAACGCGCGGGTGCTGGCGTCGCACAATCCGGCGATCATTCGCGAGGCCGCTATCGGTGATTTTTATCTGAACGGGCGCGCGCATGAGGAGCGCTTCGGCGTGGCGCGGCAGGCGGTGTCGGGGCAATAGCGCGGCACGGTTCATGTGGCACGGCGTCGAGCGCATGCGCTAAGCTTGCGGAATCAACAGCCCTGACGAGCGACATGAAGACCCTGCCCGCTTACGAGCCTCCGGTCGATGAAGAACAGCTTTTGCTGAAGTGGATCCGGCGCGCGCGCGAATCGCAGATGAGCCATTACGACATGGCCGACCTGCTCTCCGCGCGTGAGCGCACGATGGGCTGGCTGGTGACCGCGTTGACCGCCTTCGTGGGCACGGCGGTATTTGCATCGTTGAATTCGACGGCCGTGTCGCCGGCGCTCAGAATCGTCGTGGGCCTCGTGAGCGTGACGGCCGCGGTCTCCGCCGCGCTGCAAACGTTCCTCAAATACGCCGAGCGCGCGGAGAAGCATCGCGCCGCCGGTGCGCGCTATGGCGCGGTGCGGCGCAAACTGGAAGCCGTCTTCGCAGGCGACGCCGACGCGCGCAACGGCCACTATCTGGCCGCGATACGCGAGGAGCTCGACCGGCTCGCCGAAGATTCACCGAACGTGCCGCCGCGCGTGTTTTATCGCACGCAGCGAACGCTCGCCACCGACTCGCAGCGAAGCCGCGATGCGTGACAGCTTCGTTCTCAGGCGCTGCCGCCGAGATCGTCCACGTTGATGCCCAACTCGGCCGCCATGCGCTTCACTACCGTCTGAAGCCGGTTCACTTCGTCGGCGAGCCGCTTCTGCTCGGCCTTCACGGCTTCGAACGCGGAGAGCGGCACCATGTCGTCGTCATCGCCCGGCTGCGCCAGCTCGCTCGCGCTCACCTCGCCGCACAGCAGATGCGTCCAGCGGTTCTCGCGCTCGCCCGGCGTGCGGGCCAGCTTCACCACGCGCGGCGGATCGTTCGCGGCGAGTTCGTCGAGAAATGCTTCCACCGACGAGATGTCGGCGAAACCATGCAAGCGCGCGCTGTTCAGGCGCAACTCCGCCGCGGTTTGCGGACCGCGCAGCAGCAAGGTGGTCAGCAACGCAGCCGATTGACTCGGCAGTCCCAGCACGCGGTTCATGTTGTGCTCGAAGCGCGGCACGCGGCTGCTGCTGCCTTCCATCACGAGGCTTAGCCGCTTCAAGCCGTCGACGGCGGTCAGCACTTCGGCTTCCGTTGCGTTCATGACCGGCGCGCGGCCGGTTTTCTGGTTGCAGCCCAAGGTCAACGCATTCAACGACAGCGGATAGCTGTCCGGCACGGTGTGCTGCTTTTCGACGAGTACGCCGAGCACGCGCCCCTCGAGCAAGGTCAACGCGCGGATGGGGGGACGGGAAGGAGCGTCGGGAGTGGTGTTCATAAATGGATGTTGCGGCATGAGTCGCCGGGTCTCGTGGATGATGTGCCTGACAGTCGCACAGCCGGGCGGCGATTTCTGGTTGGTGGGCATCATGATAAACGGGCCGGCGGTTCGCGGTGGACGAATCGCAGGTGAGCGGATCGTGCGGGCCGACGCGGACGGAATTGGCGGCAGAGACGATTTTGGCGCGTTGACTTCATCTCATATTAGAGATACTTTCCCGGATATGGAAACAGACGCCACCGAAGACAACGCCATCGACCGCCGCATCGCCCAGCGTCTTCGCGCGCTGCGCGCCGAGCGCAACTGGTCGCTCGACGATCTCGCGAAGCTGAGCAACGTGAGCCGCGCGACGCTCTCGCGCCTCGAAAACGCGGCCGTGAGCCCCACCGCGAGCGTGCTCGGCAAACTCTGCGTAGCGTATGGCCTGCCGATGTCGCGCCTCATGCACATGGTGGAAGAAGACTTCGCGGCGCTCGTGCCGCGCGCCGCGCAGCCGCTGTGGACCGACGCCAGCGTGGGCTTCCGGCGCCGTTCAGTGTCGCCGCCTGCGCAAGCGCTGAGCGGCGAAGCGCTGGAATGCGAACTCGACGCGGGCGTGCGCATCGACTACGAGGCGTCGCCGCGGCCCGGGCTTGAACATCATCTGATTTTGCTCGAAGGGCAATTGCAAATCACCGTCGACGGCCAGAGCCATGATCTCGAACCGGGCGACTGTCTGCGTTATCAACTGTTCGGCCCGAGCGCATTCGTGACGCCCGCGCATAGCGCCGCGCACTACATCCTCTTCATCGTGTGAGCCGGCATGAGCGCTATTACCATCACGTCCCTTTCCGCCGACGACCTCGTTCGCCATCTTCCCGAACTCGGCGCGCTGCTGCGTGCCTGTGTGCATGACGGAGCCAGCATCGGTTTTGTGTTGCCGTATGGCGTCGAGGAAAGCGAGGCGTTCTGGAGCGGCAAGGTGCTGCCGTCGCTGCGGGCGGGCGGACTGAAGTTGTTCGTCGCGCGGCTGGGCGATGCGATTGCCGGCACCGTGCAACTGGATTACGACACGATGCCGAATCAGCGTCATCGCGCGGAAGTGCGCAAGCTGCTGGTCCACCCCGCGTTTCGCCGCCGGGGTGTCGCGAGAGCGCTGATGATGGAACTGGAAAGCCACGCGCGGCGACTCGAACGCAGCCTGCTCACGCTCGATACCCGCACCGGCGACAGCGCCGAGCCGCTTTATGCGGCGCTGGGTTATCAGACGGTGGGTGTGATCCCGGCTTATGCGCGCGCACCGCATGACGATGGATTCGATTCGACCACCATCATGTATAAGGCGCTATAGCCGCGGGTTGAGCGTGACAGGGTGTCGATGGCGAGGTCGAACGACATCACGCCATGGCTATCGCTCTCTTCGCTCAACGCCGCGGATCGAGCGCGATGCGCACCGCGAGACCGGCCAGCACCGTGCCCATCAGCCAGCGCTGCACTTGCAGCCAGAACGGCCGCCCCGCGAGAAACCCGGCAATCGATCCGGCCATGCTGGCGATCAGCGCATTCACCGTCACCGCAATGACGATCTGCACGCAGCCGAGCGCGATCGATTGCGTCAGCACGCTGCCGTGTCCCGGTGAAATGAATTGCGGCAGCAGCGACAGATACATCACCGCGATCTTCGGATTCGCGAGGTTCGTGACGAGGCCCATCGTAAACAGCTTGCGGCTGCTGTCGTGCGGCAGGTCGCGCACCTGGAACGGCGAACGGCCGCCGGGCTTGACCGCCTGCCACGCCAGATACAGCAGGTAGAGCGCGCCGCCGAAACGCAATGCGTCATAGGCGTAGGGCACCGTCAACAGCAACGCGGTAATGCCGAACGCCGCGCAGAACATGTAGAACACGTAGCCGAGCGCCACGCCGCCGAGCGAGACAAGCCCCGCGCGCCGCCCCTGGCAGAGCGATCGGGAGATCAGATAGATCATGTTCGGCCCAGGCGTCAGCACCATGCCGAACGAGACGAGAGCGAAAGCGAGCAGCGTTGCGGCGGTGGGCACGGCATTCTCCTGGGTGATTGTTGTGACTCGGACAATGCCGCCAAATATAGCCGATGTGGCGGATTCCAGCTTGCAGGCGAATCAGCCCGAATCCGCTTGCAGCAGTGCCCGGCAATGCCGTGCGATCTGCTTTTCTTCCTCGGTATGAATCGCCCTCACCTTGCCTGCCGGATCGCCTTCGGCGAGTCCGAGGAACGACAGCCCGTCGCATACGCGCCTGCGAATCTCCTGACTGTGCTCGCCGATCCCCCCGGTAAACACCAGCAGATCGATGCCGCCGAGCAACGCCGCATAAGCGCCGATCGTCTTGCGCACGGCGGTGGCGAACGCGTCGAGCGCAAGCGCCGCATTCGCATCGCCGGCCGCGGCGCGTTTTTCGAGCGCCTGCATGTCGCTCTCGCCGTCCGCGTAACCGGCGAGTCCGCTGTGGCGATTCAGGAGCGTTTCCAGCGCGTCGGCATCGAGCTTCTCCACGCGCATCAGATACAGCAGCACGCCCGGGTCGAGGTCGCCGCTGCGCGTGCCCATCGGTACGCCGCCCGTCGGCGTCATACCCATCGACGTATCGACCGATTTGCCGTCGCGCAGCGCGCATACGCTCGACCCGTTGCCCAGATGCGCGAACACGGCGCGCGCCGGTAAGTCGGCACCGAGGCGGGTCACCAGCGATTCATACGACAGACCGTGAAAGCCGTAGCGAATCACGCCCGCCGCCGCATAACGGCGCGGCAATGCGAGCTGTGCGGCAAGCGGCGGCAGCGTCGCGTGAAACGCCGTATCGAAGCAGGCGAAATGCGGCGCGTCGCCGAAAATCTTCGCTGCTTCGTCGATCAAGCCGAGCGCGGGCGGGATATGCAGCGGCGCAAAGTGCACCGCATCCTGCAAGCGCTGGCGCACTTGCGCCGTCAAGCGCTGATGCGTGCGCAGATGCGGCCCGCCATGCACGACCCGGTGCCCCACCGCCGCGGGCCGCGCGTGGTTCTGCTGCGCGAGCACGGTGGCGAGCTTTTGCAGCGCATCGGTTTGCGACTCCAGCACGTGCGCCTGCTGCGCCAGCACGCGGCCGTCGGGCGACTTGATGCGCAAGCTGCCGTCGCGCCGGCCGATGCCTTCGGCGCTGCCTTCCAGCAGCAAGGCTTCGTCGTCGCCCGAGCGCGTGAAGAGCCCGAACTTCAGCGACGACGAACCGCTGTTCAGCACCAGAATCGGCGCGTGGCCCGGATGATCTCGCGTGTTCATGACGGACCTCGCTCAGCTTCGCCACGTCCAGTTGCTGATTTCTTCCTTGTCGATACCCTCGGCATGCGCATGAGCGAGATGCTCGATGATCTGCCCGCGCAGCCATTCCTTCGCATGATCGCCGACGCCGCGCAGCTTCGGCACGCGGTCGATCACGTCGATCGCGAGCGAGAAACGGTTCACCTGATTGATGATCGCCAGTTCGAGCGGCGTATTGATGTTGCCCTTCTCGTGATAGCCGTGCACGTGCAGATTGTCGTGATTGGTGCGGTTATACGTGAGCTTGTGCACGAGCGACGCATACGAATGAAAGTTGAAGATCACCGGCTTGCTGGTGGTGAACAGCGAATCGAAATCGCGATTGCTGAGGCCGTGCGGATGCGCATGCTCGGGCATCAGGCGAAACAGATCGACCACGTTGACGAAGCGGATCTTCAGATCGGCGAAGCGCTCCTTCAGAAGCTGCACGGCGGCGAGCGCTTCCATCGTGGCGATGTCGCCGGCGCAGGCGACCACCACGTCGGGCTCGGCGCCCTGATCGGTCGACGCCCAGTTCCAGATGCCGATGCCCTTGGTGCAATGCGTGACGGCGGCGTCCATGTCGAGATACTGCAAATGCGGCTGCTTGTCGGCCACGATCACGTTGACGTAGTCGCGCGAACGCAGGCAATGATCGGCGACGCTCAACAGGCAGTTGGCGTCCGGCGGCAGATAAATGCGCACGACGTCCGGGCTTTTATTGGTGACGACGTCGAGAAAGCCGGGGTCCTGATGCGTGAAGCCGTTGTGATCCTGGCGCCATACGAGCGACGTGATCAGCAGATTGATCGACGGCACCGGCTGGCGCCAGCGAAGCTCGCGCTTCGACTTTTCCAGCCACTTGGCGTGCTGGTTGAACATGGAATCGATCACGTGCACGAACGCCTCGTAGGTGGCGAACAGGCCGTGCCGGCCGGTCAGCACGTAACCCTCGAACCAGCCTTCGAGCGTGTGCTCGCTGAGCATTTCCATCACGCGGCCGTCCGGCGCGAGCGCGCCGCCGTCCGCGTCGTTCGGCTCGCTCTCCGCGAGCCAGGTTTTCGCCGACGCGTCGTAGATCGCCGTCAGCTTGTTGCTCGCGGTTTCGTCGGGCCCGAACACGCGGAAGTTCGTCATGTTGTGGCGCATCACGTCGCGCAGAAACTTGCCGAGCGCGTCGGTGGGCGAGGTGTAGGCGCCGCCCGGTTTTTTCACGGCCACCGCATAGTCGCGAAACGGCGGCAGATCGAGCGCCTTGCTCAGCAAGCCGCCGTTCGCATGCGGATTGGCGCTGATGCGGCGCGCGCCCTTGGGCGCGAGCTCACGCAACTCTTTCACCAGACGCCCGCTTTCGTCGAATAGCGACTCGGGCTCGTAACTACGCAGCCACTCCTCGACCAGTTTCAGGCTCCTGCCGTTCGCGACCGGATCGAGCACCGGCACCTGATGCGCGCGCCACGAGCCCTCCACCTTGTGGCCGTCCACTTCCTTCGGACCGGTCCAGCCTTTCGGCGAACGCAGCACGATCATCGGCCAGCGCGGGCGCGATGCGTCGTTGGTTTCACGCGCGTGCTGCTGAATCGCGCGAATCTCGCCGATGCATTGATCGAGCGTCGCCGCCATGTGCTGATGCATGGAGTCGGGATCGTCGCCCTCGACGAAATACGGTTTGTGGCCGTAGCCGGTCAGCAGGGCTTCGAGTTCCTCGCGGGGAATGCGCGCGAGAATGGTCGGATTGGCGATCTTGTAGCCGTTCAGATGCAGAACCGGCAGCACCGCGCCGTCGCGGATCGGGTTGAGGAATTTGTTCGAATGCCACGCGGTGGCGAGCGGGCCGGTTTCGGCCTCGCCGTCGCCGATCATCACCGCGACGATCAGATCGGGATTGTCGAACGCGGCGCCGTAACCGTGCGACAGGCTGTAGCCGAGTTCGCCGCCTTCATGAATCGAGCCTGGCGTTTCCGGCGTGCAGTGCGAGCCGATGCCGCCCGGGAACGAGAACTGCCGGAAGAAGCGCCGCATGCCGGCTTCGTCCTCGCTGCGGTCGGGGTAGATTTCGGCGTAATGGCCCTCCAGATAACTATGCGCCAGCGTGGCCGGCGCGCCGTGACCTGGGCCGGCCACGTAGATCATGTCGAGATCCAGCTTGTTGATCAGCCGGTTCAGATGCACCAGCAGGAAACTCTGCCCAGGGTCCGAGCCCCAATGGCCCAGCAGGCGGTTCTTGATGTGTTCGGGTTTGAGCGGTTCGCGCAGCAGCGGATTGTCGCGCAGATAGATCATGCCGGCCGAAAGGTAGTTGCAGGCGCGCCAGTAGCGGTCCATGTTGCGCAACGTGTTCGGGTCCAAGGTTTGTGGCGGCGTGGGACGGGAGGTTGCTTCGGCCATGACGTGACTCCTCGAAAGGGACTCTCAGGCAGGTTAGCGGATGCGGCAGCGGTGTGACAGGCGGCGTGCGTCAGCGTTCGATGCAATCGCGCAAAGCTTGATCTGGCTCCGGGTGCGCGTGTTATGCATGCGCGCCGTGCATGCGTCGCCGCAGGCATTGTGCGAGTATTAAGACCATATTAAGCGAATGTGTTTAAGCTCCTCATGCTGAATGCGCGACGGCGGACCGCATCTGGCGTATTCCGCATTGTTCGCCTTTCATATCAACCTCACCATGTCGACTCCCAGCCGCTTCAAGACGCCCCTGATCGTTGTTCTCTCGCTCGTGCTGTTGTGCGCGGGCCTCGCTGTTTTGGTCGGCATCTTTGGGTTGCTGGTTAAGGTGTTTGGTGGTGGGTAGCGCGGTGCTGTTGGGGGTGCGGCGGCGCAGCATGTTTGTGCTGGTTGAGGTCTCCGGCGCCGCCGGCTAGCGGCTGCGCTCCCTATCCATTCATGGGTAGAGAATTCTGCAAGCTTGTGAATGGAGCGCTGCTTAACCAGCGATACCACTCAATGCGCGATCATGCGACCTCGCTTTGGTCGAGCCCTTGCTCTCGCATCCGCGCGTCAGTAACAACCTCGAAACTTTCCGGACTCGCGGCTCCCTTGCGCTCGGGACTATCGGTGATGATGTCGCCGTTATCGAGCACGCTACCCACATACGCGAATCGGGCGAGTTCTGGATCGGTTCGCATCGCGAGCCCGCTAACGACTCGCGCGGTGGTTCCGTCCGCATACTGCACGCGGTCGCCGATCACGCCGACGTTCACCCGCGCACCGTCCACATTCCATTCGCCGCCCGGCTCTCGCAGCACGCCGCCGCGCGCGGTAGTCGATCCACAAAGCGCAAGACGCAAACCCGGCCGATGAGGCGGCGGAACATACGACGGATCGAACAGCCCCTCGGGTGTTTCATCCGCGCCGACGAACAGGCCCGACTCGCCATCGTCCCACGGAGTGGATACGATCCTGTCGCCGTTGCTCAGGCGGCTGCCCACAAGCGCGAAACAGCGATCGCCATCTGACCCGAGCGAGCCCGAGCCATCGATAACGACAGCTTCGCTACCGTCGCGATAGCTGACGATATCGCCGACCAGCGCCACCTGAAGCCCGCCAATAACCCTCTCCGACGACGCGCAAGTGACATAGCCGCCGCGCCCGGTACGCGCGCCAATGGTGGCGAATGCGTACCTCGTGCCTTCAGGTTCCCGTCTGTCCGACATCTCCATCCCTCCACGAAAGGTGCAGCGCAACCGGGCTGAAATCACGACCGGCGCGATAGAGCGGTTTCTCTCCGCTGGCCCGAAATCCTCGGTGGAAGCAAGCCGTCCTCATATCGGACAAGTATGAAAAACGGCACGAATCATGCGTATTGCATCGCGCGCGCATTCAATTGACGTGCGACAAATCCGATATGGTGAATTGGGTGCGCGCGGGCATGCGCATGCATGCGGGGCACGGAATGTGTATGCTGGCTGAGATTCCCTGCGCGCATGACGCGCGCCGACTGAAAGGAGATGCCATTGACGGACCGCACTGAACCTTCCCCGTCCGCGAAACCGCAACTCGATCCCGAGTTGCTCGAACTGGCGCATGAAGTCTTCGACCTCGCGCGGCGCGGCGACGCCACCATGCTCGCCGCCGTCATCGAAAAAGGCGTGCCGCCGAACCTGCGCAACGATAAAGGCGACAGCCTCGTCATGCTCGCGAGCTACCACGGTCATGTGGATGCCGTGCGCACGCTGCTCGAACTCGGCGCCGATCCGAATCTGCGCAACGACAACGGGCAGACGCCGATCGCGGGCGCCGCATTCAAGGGCTTCGATGCGGTGATCGAAACCTTGCTCGCGCATGGCGCGGACGTGGAAGGCGCGTCGCCGGACGGCCGCACCGCGCTGATGGTCGCCGCGATGTTCAATCGCACGGCGATCATGGACTTGCTGATTGCGCACGGCGCGAACCCGCAGGCCCGCGACGCCAACGGCGTGACGGCCACGGATGCGGCGGGCAGGATGGGCGCACGAGACGCGCAAGCGCGCTTGAAGGAACTGGGTTCCTGAGGGTTGCGTTGCGCGCCGGGGTTGGTGTAAGGATCGGCGTCCGGAAACCAACCCCTGCCCGCTACCCTTTCGCGCCCATCAGCGACGCCACATCGATCTCCGCCAATTCGCCGATCCTTTCTATCGTCACATCGGCCGGCGGATTATTCGCAATCTCTTTCGGATCGAAAGCATAGTGGCCCTGGCGGGGAAACACCGTGGTCAATTCCGCGCCCCACGCCTTTTTCATGGCCGCGAGAATCCGCAATTTATCGTCCACCATCACATAGCGGCGCGCCGGATAACACGCCATCACCTGATCGAGCATCTGCTCCTTATGGACGTAAATCAGCACGCGGCCCTCGACCTCTTCCCATAGGCCCGAACGGGCGATCTTGCGCGGCTGGAACACCACGTCGCCGTCGGAGAGAATCACCGTGGGCCCATGTTTCGCCAGATTCCGAAGCGCATCCAATGCGCCGGGATACAGGCGGTTCGCAAACGGATAGTCGATCAGGAACGACGACATCAACAGCAGGCGCGTATCCCGCGGATGCCCCATCCTGTAACGCTGCAACGCGCCCAGGTAGTCGGCATAGCCGAGCTCGGCGCGCAAGTCCTCGAAAATTTCCCAGTACTGCGCGCTGTTCTCCGCGCCGAATTCGCGCATCATGTGCGCGCGCAAATCCGTCAGCACATGATCGTTGTCGAGCAAGGTGTTGTCGCAGTCGAACAGGAACACGACGTCGTGCGGCGCGGCTTGAGTGGCTTGCATCGCGATTCTCCAGGTTGGCGCTGTCAGTCAGATCTCCGGCCCGCCGTCGGGCGTGGCCGCTTTCTCGAGGTGGCCGCCGAAGTCATGCCGCATCGCCGACAGCACGCGGTTCGCGAAGTCCGCCTCGCGCACAGGACAAAAGTTAGCAGCGTTGCAGCGCCCGTGCAGCGAACCTGACATCGCCCGGCTCATCGGCCACCCCAGCGGCGCGCTATTGCCGCCGCGCCTGCACCCTGCCGTACTGCTCGCGCGCGACACGCCGCAGCGCGCGCCACATCAGCGGATAGCGATAACCCGGCACTGCGAACAGCACCAGCGCGCACAGCGCCAGCAAACCGCAGATCAGAAACGTGCCGCGATAGCTGAACGCCTGCACCAGCAAGCCCGACAACACACCCGAGAGAATCGAGCCGACCCGCGCCGCGTTGAAGAACAACGCGGTGGCGCGGCCGGGCGACTGCGGCATCAGATCCTGCACGTAAGTCATGCCGAGGCACGATGTCACCGCGACGACGAACGCGTTGAGAATCTGCATCGGGATCAGTACATGGACGCTCCCCGCCAGCGACATCGCGACGAAATACGCCGCGTGAACCGCCGCGCACGCCGCGAGCCAATTGGGCTTGTGCAGCGCGGACGACTTCGCGCCCAGCGCGAGCATCATCGGAATTTCCATCAACGCGCCGAGGCCGAGCATGATCGACACGTCCAGGTGCGTGCCCTCAAGGCCGTGCACGATGTAAAGCGGCAGCACGATCATGGTGGCGTTCGCGGCGAGGCCGAGCAGCGTGAGCGCGGCCACCGCGCGGCGAATATCGTTCGGCGACGCGACGCCGGGCAGGTGCTCATGCGCCTCTTCGCCGGGCGTGGTCAGCGGCGGCACGGTAATGGAAGCCGACGGCTCCGAGGCCGTGTCTTCCACCGTGTGATCGCCCAGATGGCCTTGCGGCTCCCGCATGCGCCAGACGATGACCGCGCAGGCCGCGAAACTGGCGGCGGCGAACAGGAACAGCCCATAAAAGCCGGTGCCGGCGAGCACCAGCGCGCCCACTGACGGGCCGAACACCCACGCCGCCGACAGGATGGTCCGCAAGGTCGCGCTGGCGAACGCGCGTTCCGCCGCATCCGGCACGGGCAAGGCTGCGCGGCTGAACGAAAACACCATCGAGATGGCCGAGCCGCCCGCGCCGATAAAGACGATGCCGACCACCAGCAGCAACCGGTAGTCACGCACCACGCACAGACACAGATAGCCGAGCGCGGCGGCCACGAGCGCCGCCAGCAAGAGCGGCCGATGCCGTCCGCTCGCATCGCTCCAGCGGCCGGCAAAGGTGCTGGCGAGCACCCCGCTTGCCGCGATCAGCGTCATGAATACGCCGAGCCTGAACGGCGTCATGTCGGCGCGCTCGACGCCGAACAGCGACAGATAGGGAGCGGTGAAGGACATCGCCACCCCGAGCATCAGCGTGGCGGCGGCGAGCGGCTTGAAGCCGGGAATGCGCAGCAGGTCGAAAAAACGGGAGGTTTTCAACACAGGGGGCGGTGGGGTCAGGGAAAGAGCGCCTGCGGGCGCGACGCGCGCCGCCGACTTCGTGGCCGGAACGACCGGGGCATTATCGGCCGAGGCCGCGCTCGCGTAAACCCGCGTCGCCGCATCCCAACTTATATTTCACGCGCTGATCGGCGAACGGTGGAGGCGGCGTGAGCGACTTGCCGCGCGCAGCGCGCAGGGTTGCGCCGCGGCCTTGCAATCGCCGGCGAGGTGGAACGCGGCATGAGTGTCACGAATGCCTGGCGCCTGGCGATATCCGGTCCCCGCCTGCGTCTTGCAGAAGCGTGTAGCCGCGCCGCTCCAGCGTCCGGCGGTGCCACTCATTGCCATAGGCGCCGCACGCCACGCCGAACACGACCGACAGCACCAGCCCGATCAAGCCGGCCGTTTCACCCCACAGCCCCGCGAAGAACAGCACCGTGCTGATCCCGAACATGACGAACGAGGCGAACCACATTCTCTTCGACAAGGCCCACACGAAACCGAGCAACAACGCGCCCCAACTGAAGCCGGTCGCGACCGCGACGGTTTCGTCCTTGCCCGGATGGCGCAGATAAATCCTTTCTTGCATTTGCCTTCCTGAATCCTTCGTGACCGCTAACGGCGAGTGGACCGCGCGAGTTGACCATCCGAGTTGATCATGCGAGTTGACCATCCGAGCTGACCATGTTCACACGCCGCGTCGGCAAGACCGCAAGTGTGCATCAAATTCGCGCGCCCACGCGTCCCACCGCAAGCCGCCCGACACCGCGCCCCGGCACTCAACGCGGCAAGCGCGGCCTCGCTGACGATCCCGAGCATAGCTGCTACTCTTGACAGATGCCTTATCCAACCACGCGCCAACCCACGCGCGGGCGCTTCCCTGGCAGCGGAAACAGCGCCCGCACGGATCAACGAGCTTCGGAGCAAGCATGGCAACACGAACCGCCTATTCCACCCGCGCCCCCTCGCGAGCCGAACTCGACGCCCTGCCGGGCGCCACGGTGATCGAATTCGGCACGGACTGGTGCGGCTACTGCCAGGGCGCGCAAGCGTCGATTGCCAAGGCGTTCGAGCCGCATGCCGGCGTCAGGCATCTCAAGATCGAGGACGGCCCCGGCCGGCCGCTCGGCCGCTCGTTCAAGATCAAGCTCTGGCCCACGCTGATTTTCATGCGCGACGGCGTCGAAGTCGCGCGCGTCGTGCGTCCGACCAGCGCCACGGAGATCGCGCAAGCATTCGCGTCGCTATGAACCGGGCGCGTCGCGTCGATCGAACCCACTGAAGAACCCACCCGCAGCATCGCCTGCCCATCATGCGACAAGCCCTCCACCACCTGAGCGTCAAGGCCCGCAGCCGCGGGCTCGTCGAATTCACCGACGAAGCGCGCCGCTTCGTCGCCGCGCAGTCGATCGGCACCGGACTCCTCACGCTGTTTTGCCGTCACACGTCCGCCTCGCTGCTGATCCAGGAAAACGCCGACCCCTCGGTGCAGCGCGATCTGGAACGCTACTTCGCGAGCCTCGCGCCCGAGGACGCCGGGCGCTACGAACACAACGCCGAGGGTCCCGACGACATGCCCGCCCACCTGCGCACGGCGCTCACGCAAGTGCAGTTGACGGTGCCGGTCGAGCACGGGCAGATGGTGCTCGGCACATGGCAGGGTTTATATCTGTTCGAGCATCGCCGGCACACGCAGGCGCGCGACATCGTGCTGCATCTGATCGGCGAATAAGGCCAATGAGGCGCTAATCAAGCGCTAAAAAAGCGCGAATAAAGCGGCGCGGGCAACGTTGTTCGAGCTGCGTTTGCTGCAAGATTCATCCGCGAACCGGATCAAAGGGAGCACATCTCATGGACACCCGTAGCGAACTGCAAGCCACCGTCAGTGCAATGGTTCAACCCGGCAAGGGCCTGCTCGCCGCCGACGAAAGCGGCCCGACCATCGCCAAACGCTTCAAGACGATCGGCGTCGAATCCAGCGAGGAGAACCGCCGCGCCTATCGCAACCTGCTGCTTACCACGCCGGGCCTCGGCGAATTCATCAGCGGCGTGATTCTCTACGAGGAAACGCTCGGCCAGAAAGCGGACGACGGCACGCCGTTCCCGCAACTCGCCGCCGCCAACGGCATCGTGCCCGGCATCAAGGTCGACCTGGGCAAGATCCCGCTCGCGCTGGCTCCGGGCGACGAAATCACCCAGGGTCTCGACGGCCTCGCCCAGCGTTTCGTCGACTACAAACGGCAAGGCGCGCGCTTCGCCAAATGGCGCGCGGTGTACAACATCACGGCGAGCTTGCCGAGCCGCCTCGCGATCGAGGCGAACGCCGATTCGCTGGCGCGCTACGCGGCCATCTCGCAGGAAGCCGGCATCGTGCCGATCGTCGAGCCGGAAGTGCTGATGGACGGCGACCATTCGATCGAACGCTGCGCCGAAGTCACCGAGACCGTGCTGCACGAGGTGTTTCATGCGCTGCACCGGCACCGCGTGGCGCTCGAACACATTCTGCTGAAGCCGAGCATGGTGCTCGCCGGCTCCGAACACGCGCAGCAGTCGCCTGTCAGCGACATCGCCGCCTACACCGTGCGGATACTCAAGCGCACGGTGCCGTCGGCGGTGCCGGGCATCGTGTTTCTGTCGGGCGGGCAAACCCCGGAAGAAGCCACCGCCAACCTCGATGCAATGAACCGGCTCGGGCCGCTGCCGTGGAATCTGAGCTTCTCGTATGGCCGCGCGTTGCAGGAACCGCCGCTGCAAGCGTGGCGAGGCGACCCGAGCAAGGTGCTGGAGGCTCAGCAGGCGTTGCTCAAGCGCGCGCGTCTGAATCGCGACGCGGCGCTCGGCAAGTACGAGGCGGTGCAGGAAAAGGGCTAGCCTTCCGGCGAGGCGCTGCGCCGGGTGCCGGGTGGCAGGCGGCACTGCGCCCAGGCTCAGGCCATGCCGGTGCGGTTGGTGGTGATGCGCGCGATCTTGTCGAGCAACGCGTGCAGTGAAACCGGCTTGCCGAGATGACCGTCATACCCCGCGCGGATCGCCCGCGCGGCGTCTTGCGGGCGGCCGAAGCCGGTCAACGCGAGCGCCGGCACCGAGGCCGTGCCCGGCAGCTTGCGCAGCGCGGCGATCAGTTCGTAGCCGTCCATGCCCGGCATACCGATATCCGACAGGATCAGATCGAACTGCTGATGCGCGGCGATCGTCAGCGCCGCCGCGCCATTGGTTTGCGGCCACACTTGCGCGCCTTCGAGCTCGAGCAGGCTCTGGAACGCCTGCAAGCTTTCCGCCGCGTCGTCGACCAGCAGAATCTTCATGCCCTTGAGCAAGCTGGCGTCGCAAGGCGTTTCGCGCGCTTCGCTCGGCATCGTCGTGCTGTCGGCCGGCAACCAGACGCGAAAACGCGCGCCCTTGCCGACGCCCGCGGATTCCGCCTGCACATGCCCGCCGTGCATTTCCGTCAGTTGCTTGACGAGCGCGAGTCCGATGCCCAATCCGCCGCTGTGCCGGCGGTGCGCGCCCTCGGCCTGGCTGAACATGTCGAACACGTTCGGCAGGAACGACGGTTCGATGCCGCGCCCGGTATCGCGCACCTCGACGCACGCATAGCCTGCTTCACGCGACAAAGTCAACGCGATGCGCCCGCCCGGCGGCGTGAACTTCACCGCGTTGCTGGCGAGGTTCCACAGAATCTGCTCGAAGCGCACCGGGTCCGCCTCGATGAAGAACGGTTCGCTCACGCCCTTCACGCTCACGCTCACCTGGTGCGCCAGCGCCTCGGCCTCGATCGCGCTGGTTACCGACGCCGTGATCGCCGCGATGTCCACCCGCGAGCGATCGAGCGCCAGCTTGCCGGTTCGCACGCGCGACAGGTCGAGCAGGTCGTCGATGATCTTCGCGAGGCTGATCACTGAACGGCGGATCGCGTCCGCCGCATCGTGCACGACCGGCAGGCCCTGCGTGGAGGGCGCGCGGTCCAGCATGTCGGCCTTCACGTGAATCAGGTTCAGCGGGTTCTTCAACTCGTGCGAGAGCACCGCGAGGAATTCGTCCTTCAGGCGGCTCGCCGCCTCGACCTTCTGCCGGACCGAGCGTTCCAGCGAAATCTTGCGTTGTTCGAGCGCCTCGGTGCCCTTGCGCTGCGTGAGGTCGCGCAAGATCTTCGCAAAGCCGCGGAAACTGTCCGACGCCACCGGCGTGATCACGCCGCTGCAATAGAGCCGCGTGCCGTTCTTGTGAATGTACCAGCGCTCGTCTTCCACGCGGCCGTCGGACTGCGCGCGCTGCCGCTCGGTGGCGGGTTCGTTCGCCTCGCGCTCTTCCGGCAGATAGAGCCGGTCGAGCGTCTGCCCCGTCATCTCGCTCTCGCTATAACCGAAGATCCGCTCCGCGCCCTTGTTCCAGGTCACCACGCGGCCTTCCATGTCCTGCACGATGATCGCGAAGTCGTTGGTGCTTTGCGCGGCGAGATGCAGGCGTTCCTCGCTGACACGCACCAGTTGTTCGGCGCGCCGCAGCGCCGTGATGTCGACGATGGTCAGCACCGCGCCGTCGATGTGGTCGTCGGTGGTGCGGTACGGCGAGAGCCGCGTGAGGAAATAGCGCCCGTCGGTGCCGCGAATCTCGCGCTCGATCAGTTGCAGCGATTCGAAAACGGTCGCCGTGTCGTCGGCGAGTTGCGGGTAATCGAGCCGGTGCGTGATGTCGTGCAGCGGTCGCCCGAGGTCGGAGGGAATCACGTTGAACAGTTCCGTCGCGGCCGGCGTATAGCGCTTGATGCGCATGTCCCGGTCGACGAACAGCGTGGCGATGCCGGTGGAGGCGATCACGTTCTGCAAGTCGTCTTTCGCCTTGCCCGTCTCCTCGATCTTGGCCTGCAACTCCGCGTTGACGGTGAACAATTCCTCGTTCAACGATTGCAGTTCTTCCTTGCTGGTCTCGAGTTCCTCGGTGGCGGCGCGCAGTTCCTCGTTGATCGCCTGCAATTCCTCGTTCGAGGCCTTCAGTTCCTCGGTCGACGCCTCCGATTGCTCGACCGTCGAGCGCAATTCCTGCTTCGTGCGATGCAGCTCGTCCTCCAGATGCACCAGCAACGAATCCTGCACCGTCGGACTCGCGCCCTCGCCTCGCTTCGCGGCGGGCACGACGGCGGCGATCTCCTCGAACAGCACGAGCGCGAATTCCGGCGCATCCTCGGTGCGCCGGTACGCGCGCACGATGATCCGCACGCTCGCCTGCGGCGAGAATTCGATCGCGGGCGTCGTCACCTCCTGATTGCTGCGCAGCGCCTGGAACAGGGCGGCGCGCAGTTGCAGACGCAGCGCCGGATTCACCAGCATGATCAGGTTGTACGACGGCTCGCCGCGCACGAAACGCAGAAAGCGGCCGGCGTGCTCGGACATGTGCAGAATGTTCGCGTCGGTGTCGACCACGACGCTCGGCGGCGCATACAGCTCGAGAATCCGATGATGCAGCGCGGAGAACGGCAAGGCCTGCGGCAGCGGCTGCGGCGCTCCCGCGCTGGCGGTGGTGGTCGCGCCGCCATGCTGAACGACCGGCATGCTGATCGGCGGACGCACGGCGCTCGTCACCATGTTCGCGCGATAGATGCGGTGTTTCTTGTCGACCGGCGTGAACAGGTCGCCCGCGGCTTCCGCGGATTCCGAACTGCCGAGCAGCAGATAGCCGCCCGGCTGCAACGCGAAGTGAAACATCTGCAGCACCTGGGTCTGCACGTTGCGGTCGAGATAGATCAGCAGATTGCGGCACGACACCAGATCGACGCGCGAAAACGGCGGATCGCGCAGCACGTTGTGCACGGCGAACAGCACCCGCTCGCGGATCGCCTTGCTCACCCGAAAGCGCGAGCGTTCCGGCGTGAAGAACTGGCGCAGGCGCTGCGCGGACACGTCAGCGGTGATCGACTCGGGGTAGAGGCCCGCGCGGGCGAACGCGATCGCGTGTTCGTCGATGTCGGTGGCGAATACCTGGATCGGTATGTCTTCGTGCCGCTCGGGATGTTCGGCGAGCAGCATGGCGAGCGAATACGCTTCCTCGCCCGTCGCGCAGCCGGCGACCCACGCGCGCACCGGGTCGTCCTCGGATTTCTTGTGAAAGAGCCTCGGCACGATCTCGCGCTCGACGACTTCGAAGGTATCCCGATCGCGAAAGAAATTGGTCACGCCGATCAGCATGTCCTTGAGCAGCGCCGGCGTTTCGTCAGGGTGCGTGAGCACGTAGTCCTGGTAGGCCTGCAGATCGGGAATGCCGTTGACCTGCAGACGGCGTTCGATGCGCCTCAGGATCGTGGCGCGCTTGTAGTGGCGGAAATCGTGGCCGGTGCGGGCGCGCAGCGTGGCGAGCACGCCGAGCAACGCCCGCTCGGCGGTGGAAGCGGGATCGGGCTGCGCGAGCGCGAGCGTTTCGGGTTCGTCGTCCACGGGCGGCAGGTGAATCGCGCGGGCGTTCTCAGCCAGCTCGCGCAGCTTGCGCGGCATCTCCGCGACCGGCAGCACGATGTCGATCATGCCGGTGGCCAACGCGTTCTGCGGCATTTCGGGGTGTTCGGCGTCCGCCGGATCCTGCGCGAACGTCACGCCGCCCTGCTCCTTGACGCGGCCGATGCCGGTCGCGCCGTCCGCGCCCGTGCCCGACAGCACGATGGCGATGGCGCGTTCGCGATGCGCGTCGGCGAGACTGCGGAAAAACAGGTCGATGGCGATGGGCCGGCCACGCGGGCGGTCGGCCTCGATGGGTGTGAGATGGCCGTCGTCGAGCGAAAGATCGTGCGAGGGCGAGATGACATAGACGTGGTTCTTCTGCACCTGAACCCGCTCCCGCACCTGGTTCACCGGCATGCCGGTGGCGTGCTGGAACACCTCGTCCGCGCTGCTCGCATGATCGGGCGACAGATGCAGCACCACGACGAAGGCCATGCCCATGTCAGCCGGTGCGTTCTCGAAGAAGCGCAGCAGCGCCTGCACGCCGCCCGCGGAAGCGCCGATGCCGACGACCGGAAAGTCGAGTGCGCCCGCGCCGCGCGTGACGGATCCCGCCGGCTTGCCCACGGCTTTGCCGGACTCCGCTTCGATGCCTGCCTGTGCGCCTGCCTGCGCGTCTGCACGCGTAGTCGCGTCCGCTTGCGCGTCTGCCCGCGTAGTCGTTGGAGACGCCCCTGCCTCACTGCCGCCCATACTCATCCTTGTGTGCTGCGCCTCTGCCGGCCTCGCCCCGTGGCGCGATGCGCGCCGCCGCCTCCAACCAGTATTGTCGCGTGTGTTGGGGCGCATTGCAAAGGCTGGCATGCCTCCAGCCAGGGACGCATGCCGTGTTCCGTGCGCGCCTTACTGCCCTTTCGTATCGCTGCTGGCGTTGGCGCCCGGTGTGTTGGTCGTATCGGTGGCCGGCTTGGCCGTCTTCGACTTCTTCATGTGATGCATCTTCGACTTCGAATGGCTCATCGCGCCGGAAGCCTGCATGTCGCCGCCTTCGCGCGTCGAAGTGTTGACGCCGGTGCTGGCCGGGTCGGTCCCGGCGGCGCCGCCGCCGGCCCCGCCCTGGGCCATCGCGAGCGACGAAGCGGCGGCCAACGTTGAAACGAGCAATGCATGCCTGATCTTCATGACGGTTCTCCTGTGCAAGAAAAAGCGGGTGCGCGACCCGGTCCACCGGATACGCAATCTCCCGACCTTTTTTCAGCAAGGGATGTGCCGCGCGTCATGCGATGCGCCGAATGCGCCGGCCGGCGCGGCCCGGCCGGCCACTAGGTTTCGCAAGCCACCAGTGCATGAAGTTCGTCGATATTGAACGGCTTCGCGAGGATCGCCACGCCCAGGCGGCGTGCGCGTTCCAGTTCGTCGGCGTAGCCCGTCATCAGCGCGATTTTCTGCGCCGGCCACGCGCTGCGGACTTTCTCCGCCAGATCGATGCCGTTCAGCTTGCCCGGCATCTGGATGTCGGACAGCACGAGTTCGAAGCGCGCGCCGCCCGACAGCACGTCGAGCGCCTGGTCGGCGGTGGGCTCGTGCCGCACCTCGCAGCCGAAGGTTTCCAGCACGGCGGTCACGCCGGCCGCCACGTCCTCGTTGTCTTCCACGAGCAGCACCATGCCGGCCGCGCCGGGCTCCGGTTGCCGCGCCGTTTCGACGTCGGCGGCCGGCGCCGGGCGCGGGCGCTCGCGATAGCGCGGCAAATACAGCCTGACCGTGGTGCCGCGGCCCGGCACGCTGTCGATTTTCGCGGTGCCGCCCGCCTGCTCGCACATCGACAGCACCTGCGCGAGACCGAGCCCCGTGCCCGAACCGCGCAGCTTGGTGGTGAACAGCGGTTCGAACGCGCGCCGGGCGACGGCCTCGGACATGCCCTCGCCGTCGTCGGAACAGGCGATCAGCACATATTCGCCGTCGGGCAACAAGGTGTCGCTGCCGACCAGCCGGTTGTTCTGACAGCGGATCACGAAGCGGCCGCCGTGCGGCATCGCATCGCGCGCGTTGACCGCCAGGTTCATGATCGCGAATTCGAGGTCGGTGGGATCGGCCAGCACCGGCCAGACGTTGTCGACCAGATTCAAGGCCAGTTCGACCTTGTCGCCGAGCGCCGCGTCGATCAGCGGCGTGGCGGCCGGCAGCCATCGGGAAAGATCGAGCGGTTCCTGCTTGAGCGGCTGCTTGCGCGCGACGCTCAAGAGACGCCGCGTGAGCGACTCGGCGGTGGCGGTGGCGCGCTGCATCGCGAGCACTTCCTTCTCGACGTGGTTGTAGCGCTTGAGCCGCGCGAGCTCGATATTGGCCGACACCACCATCAGCAGATTGTTGAAATCGTGCGCCACGTTGGCGACCAGATTGCCGAGCGCGCCCATGCGCTGCAACTGCCGGCTCGACGCTTCCGCCGACAGCCGCATCGCCACCTCGCCTTGCCAGCGCTCCCACGCGCGGCGCTCGGCTTCGAGCTGACGCAACGAGTACAGCACCAGCAGCCAGATCGCGATGCAGGGCGCCGCCGTGAGCGCGGCGATCATCAGGAAATGCCGGCGCCATGCGTCGGCGATGGCGCTCGTCGCGTAGGCGCTCATCACATAGAGCGGATAGTCGCCGACGCGGCGAAACGCGAGCAGACGCTCGACGCCGTCCACCGTCGAATTCAGCCGAACGTGGCCGAACACCTGGCGGTCGCGCAGCGCCGTGGCGAACGCGCTCTGCGCCTTCGGATTCGCGCCCGCGGGCCACGGCGGATAGCGCACCAGCAGATTGCCGTCCTGGCGATACAGGCCCAACGAAAGCGACGGGTCGCCATTGGTCAGGTCACGATAGAAGCGCGAAAAGTAGTCGTTGCGCAGCGCCACCGACACCACCCCGAGAAAGCGCCCGTCCGCGCCCGAGCGGCCGGTCGCGCTGCTGAACACATCGGTTTTCGACAACGGCCCGAACATCGGCAGCGAGAAATAGGTTTGCGGCCGCATGGCTTTCGCGCTCGTGAAGTCCTCGCGCTGCGGGATCGAGCGCGGCGGCGCGGGATATTCGCGGCTCGACACCAGCAGGTCGCCGTTCGCGCCGAGCAGGGAAATCGACGCCACCTGCGGAAAGTCGCCGCCGATTTCCTGCAGGCGCTCGTGCAATTCGGCTTCGCGCGCGCGGATTTGCGCATCGTCCTGATTGTCGACCAACTCGACGATGCGCGAGGCCATCTGCTGGCTCAGATCGAGCACCTTGACGGCCTGCTCTTCGGTCACGCGCGCGAGCCGGTCGATCACGTTGTCCGAATCGGCGATGCGGCGCTGGTAATCGAAATAGCCGTAGCCCGCGAGGCAGGCAAGCGGAAACACGATCGAAACGGCGAGCACGATGAGAAGCATGCGCCGCGTCGCCGCGAAATTGCGCGAGGGCATGGGGAAATCGACTGCGGCACGCTCCGCCCGTTGCACGGTCAGCCTCTCCATCAAAGGTCGATACAGATCAGCAAAGTTGCACACATCGTGCCGCGACGCGATGTTCGTGCGCTATTTCCTTTCTCATGATTTATACCTCACTTCCGCGCTTCTCCAAAGGACGCCTTGCAAGTCGTCCAACGGCGCGAGGCACTGGGTTGGTCGGGCACGTCGATTGCTATTCGTCACACCATCCTCTTGCGAGAGAACCCGTCATGCAAACCATTGCCCGCCGTGTCGCCCGCTTCTCGGACCTGCGGGAGGATCGCGCCGAGCGCGTGGTGGTGGACGGCGAGAACATCCTGCTCGTGCGCCACGGCGACACGGTGCGCGCCTATGCCGCCGACTGCCCGCATGCGGGCGGTCCGCTGGAACAGGGTGGGTTGTGTCACGGCCGCATCATCTGCCCGTGGCACAAGGGCACGTTCGACGCCGCCACCGGCAGTGTGCTCGAACCGCCGCCGCTGGTCGCGCTCGACCGTTACCCCGTGGTGGTGAGCAGCGACGACGTGATCGTCGCGCCGCGAAAGCAGCCGCAAGCGGTGCGCCATGCCGCCGCCGCGCAACCGCATTACGTGGTGATCGGCGCGGGCGCGGCGGGCGCCGCGGCTTGCACGGCGTTGCGCGAATACGGTTTCGGCGGACGCCTCACGCTGATCGGCGATGACCCGCATGCGCCTTACGATTGCACCGCGCTCACGAAGTTCGTGCTGTCCGCCGACATGGCGCCCGCCGACGTGCCGCCGCTGCTCGCGCCGGACTGGCTCGCGCGGCACGACGTGGAGCGGATCGTCGCGAAGGTTGCCCGTCTCGACGTGCCTAGGCGCACGATTCATTTCGCCGACGGCGGCCAACTGACCTACGACACCGCCCTGCTCGCCACCGGCAGCGTGCCGAAACTGCCCGCGATCGCCGGCATCGAACTCGGCGGCGTCCACGTGCTGCGCAATCGCGACGACGCCGCCGCGCTCGTCGAGGCAATCGGTGAGGACGCGGAACACACGCGCGTCGCGATTCTCGGCGGCAGTTTCATCGGACTGGAGACGGCCGCCGCGTTGAGGAAGCGCGGCACGCCGGTCACCGTCATTTCGCCGGAGAAGACGCCTTTCGCGAGGCAGTTCGGCGAACGCGCGGGTGCGATGTTCCGCACGCTGCACGAGCGCAACGGCGTGCTGTTTCACCTCGACACAAAGGTCGTTTCGCTCGAAGGCGAGGCGGGCCGCGTTCACGAAGTCACACTCGAAAACGGCGACCGCGTCGCCGCCGATGTCGTGCTGCTCGACACGGGCGTTGCACCGGCTACCGGTTTCGTCGAGGGACTGCCGCTGCAAAAGGACGGCGGCGTGATCGTCAATGCGGGCATGCAAGCTGCGCCGGGTCTCTATGCCGCCGGCGACATCGCGGTGTTTCCGTTGCACGAGCATCAGGAGCCGTTGCGCATCGAGCATTGGCGAGTCGCGCAGCAGCACGCGCGCATCGCCGCGCAAAACATGTGCGGCGCGCGTCATCGCTACGCCGGGGTGCCATATTTCTGGACGTATCACTTCGGCAAGAATTTTGAATATCTCGGCCATGCCAGCGAGTGGGACGACATCGTGATCGACGGCGAACTCGAACGCCAGCAATTCGTCGCGCTGTATGTGAAAGACGGCAAGGTGGTCGCGGTGCTCGCGTGCGAACGCCAGGCGCACACCGCGCGCCTGATCGACGCGATGCGCGGCGGCGTGTCCTGCGCGGACGCGCTGGCGCTCGTGCAAAGCGTCGTCGCGAGGAACAGCGCGCGGCCCCTCCCCTGACCAACAACTACATGCCCATGTAAAAAGCACCCGCGTCAATCCGTGTAGCTCACCGCTCATTTGATTATTGAAGGAGAAGTCGCCATGACAGACACCAAGGAGAAACATCCGCACGCCGACAAGAGCGAAAAGCAGATCGACGAACAGGTGGAGGAGAGCTTTCCGGCAAGCGACCCGCCTTCCACCGGCGGCACGACCAAAATCGTCCCCGACGAGGACGCCTCGAAAGAAAAGCCGTCGACGGATAAACCGTCGACTGACAAGCCAGCCAGGCGCTAGCCCGCCTCACTGCATCGGGACCGCCGCGCGCACTGCCGCCCGGCGGTTTTTCTCCACGCTCGCATTTGCCATCGATCCGGAAACGACAGGAACGTATCGCCATGTCAGACGAGACCGGCTCCGCTCAGGAACAGCACGATCAACGCGAAACCAGGGACACGAAAGACGGCGGCAAGAACGCCAACGATAAAAGCCGCCGCACGCCCGGCAAGAAGCCGCTGATCATTCTCGCCGCCGTGGTGGCGCTGCTGGCGATCGTCGCCTTCGTCTGGTGGTTCGCGACCCGCAACCAGGTTTCCACCGACGACGCCTACACCGACGGCAACGCCATCATGACGGCGCCGAAAGTCTCCGGCTACGTGGTACAGCTCGCGGTGAACGACAACGTCTACGTCCACAAGGGCGACCTGCTGGTCGTGATCGACAAGCGCGACTATCAGGCGCAGGTCGATCAGGCCGAGGCGCAACTCGGACTCGCGAAAGCGCAACTGAATGCCGCGCTGATTCAGCTCGACATCGCGCGCATTCAGTATCCGGCGCAATACCGGCAAGCCAGGGCGCAGACCTCGTCGGCGGAAGCGAATTTCCGCCAGGCCGAGGCCGCTTATCTGCGCCAGCACGCCGTCGATCAGCGCGCCACCTCGCAACAGAACATCGACACCGCCGACGCCCAGCGCCAATCGGCCAGCGCCGGCGTGCAGCAGGCGCGCGCGCAATTGGCGAGCGCGAGCCTCGTGCCGCAGCAGATCCGTCAGACCGAGGCGAGCGTCGAGGAACGCCGCCAGCAGGTGCAGCAAGCCGAGGCGCAACTCGAACAGGCGCGGCTGAATCTCTCCTACTGCGAAGTGCGCTCGCCCTCCGACGGCTGGATCACGCGGCGCAATGTGCAACTGGGCAGCTTCCTGCAAGCCGGCGTGTCGCTGTTTTCTATCGTCACGCCGCAAGTGTGGGTGACGGCGAACTTCAAGGAATCGCAACTGGAGCGCATGCGTCCCGGCGACAAGGTGAAGGTCGAGGTCGACGCCTATCCGAAGCTCGATTTGCGCGGCCATGTGGATAGCGTGCAACTCGGCAGCGGTTCGCGCTTCTCGGCCTTCCCGGCGGAAAACGCCACCGGCAACTTCGTGAAGATCGTCCAGCGCGTGCCGGTGAAGATCGTCATCGACGAGGGCTTGCCGCGCGATCAGCCGCTTGGGCTCGGCTTGTCCGTCACGCCGAAGGTGTATCTGAAATGAGCGCGTCGAACACCGCGAACGGCGCTCAATCGAACTGGAAGCCCGCGGCGAATCCGTGGCTCATCGCCATCGTGGTGACGCTCGCGGCTTTCATGGAAGTGCTCGACACGACCATCGTGAACGTGGCGTTGCCGCACATCGCCGGCACCATGTCGGCCAGTTACGACGAAGCCACGTGGACGCTCACCTCGTATCTGGTCGCCAACGGCATCGTGCTGCCGATCTCCGGTTTTCTCGGGCGGCTGCTGGGCCGCAAGCGCTACTTTCTGGTGTGCATCATCGCGTTCACCGTTTGTTCGTTCCTGTGCGGGATCGCGACCGACCTGTGGCAACTGATCATCTTTCGCGTCTTGCAGGGCTTTTTTGGCGGCGGCCTGCAACCGAATCAGCAGTCGATCATTCTCGACACGTTCCCGCCCGAACAGCGCGGCCGCGCGTTTTCGATCTCGGCGGTGGCGATCGTCGTCGCGCCGGTGCTCGGACCCACGCTCGGCGGCTGGATCACCGACAACTTCTCGTGGCGCTGGGTGTTCCTGCTGAACGTGCCGGTCGGCATTCTGACCAGTCTCGCGGTGCTGCAACTGGTGGAAGACCCGCCGTGGAAAAAGACCGGCGACACGAAGGTGTCGATCGACTACATCGGCATCACGCTGATCGCCGTCGGGCTCGGCTGCCTGCAAGTGATGCTCGATCGCGGCGAGGACGACGACTGGTTCTCGTCGAACTTCATCCGCACGTTCGCGGTGCTGTCGGCGGCCGGCATTGTCGGCGCGACGTTCTGGCTGCTCTACACCAAAAAGCCGGTCGTCGATCTGCGCTGCCTGAAAGACCGCAATTTCGCGCTCGGCTGCGCGACGATCGCCGCCTTCGCGGCGGTGCTGTACGGCAGCGCGGTGCTGGTGCCGCAGCTCGCGCAACAGCAGCTCGGCTATACCGCGATGCTCGCCGGACTCGTGCTCTCGCCCGGCGCCGTGCTCATCACGATGGAGATTCCGCTCATCAGCAAGCTGATGCCTTATGTGCAGACGCGTTTTCTGGTGGCGACCGGCTTCGCGCTGCTCGCCTGCGCGCTCGCGTATTCGCATACGCTGGTGCCGAACGTCAACTACCCGACGCTCGTGAAAATGCGCAGCGCGCAATCGCTCGCGATCGGCTTCCTGTTCGTGCCGATCACCACGCTCGCCTATCTCACCGTGCCGCAGCGTTTGAACGACGATGCGTCCGCACTCTTCACGATGTTCCGCAACGTGGCCGGCTCGGTCGGCATTTCGCTATCGACGGCGCTGATTCGCGAGCGCAGCCAGGCGCGCATGGCGCATCTGTCCGAACACATGTCGACGCTTTCGCAGAACTACAACGACGCGGTGCAGCGCGGCGCGCAAACCATCGCCGAGATGACCGGCGTGCCGTTTTCGCAAGCGCTGCAAACGGCGACCGGCCGCCTGTACACCACGTTCATTTCGCAGTCGACGATTCTCGCCTACGTCGACGTGTTCGCGATTCTCGCCGTGTTCTGCGCGCTCTGTATTCCGATGACGTTGTTTTTCTCGCCGGTCAAGGCCGCCGGCGGCGCGGGAGGACACTGACATGAGGCGCGCCGTTTTCAGCCTGCGCATGCCGGTGCTTTCGCTCGCGGCGTGGCTCGCCGCATGCACGGTCGGGCCTGACTTCCACGCGCCGAACGCCGACGTGCCGCGGCAGTGGCACGACACGCGGCACACCGCCGCAACGGCTGCGCCCGCTGCGCCCGCTTCCGGCGCGGAGGTGGCATCGGTCCCCACGCTCGATACCGATCCCGATCCGCGCTGGTGGCGCAATTTCAACGACCCCACGCTCGACGCGCTTATCGAGCGCGCCGCGCGCGGCAATCTGGACTTGCAGCAGGCCGTGTTGCGTATCGTCGAAGCGCGGACCCAGGTGCAGAGCGCGGCGGCCCAGGGGTTGCCGAATGTGCGCGCGACAGGCAGCTACCAGCGCGAACAACTCGGCCTGAAAGGCTTTCTCGAATCCAACGGCGTCTACGACAAGGTGAACCGGCTCGGCGCGCCGGATTCGCCGGTCAATGCAATCGCGCCGGGCGCGGGCCCCGCGCTGCAAAACGGCGCCAACAACGTGCTCGATCAGTTGACCTCGCCGACCAATCTCTGGCAAGCCGGCTTCGACGCCTCGTGGGAACTCGATCTGTTCGGCCGGGTGCGCCGCTCGGTGGAAGCCGCGAACGCGCAGACCGAGGCCGCAGTGGAAAGCCGCAACGACGCGCTGCTCTCGCTCGAGGCCGAAGTCGCGCAAACCTACATGCAGTTGCGCGGCGCGCAGGCGTTGCGCGACATCACCACGAGCCTCGTCGAGCAGCAACGCGATGTCGTCCGGTTGACGCAAAGCCAGGCGAAGGTCGGCCTCGCCAGCGAAGCCGACGTGAAAAGCGCGAGCGCGCAGCTTGCGCAGACCCAGGCGCAGTTGCCGCGATTCGAGCAGCAGATCGCGCAGGCGTCGAACGCGCTCGCCTGGCTGGTGGGCGAAGCGCCCGGCGCGCTGGAAGCGGAACTGTCCGCGCCGGCCGCCGTGCCGCCGGTGCCGCCCACGGTGCCGGTGGGCTTGCCGTCGACGCTCGCGCGGCGGCGTCCCGACATTCGTCGCGCGGAAGCCAGCCTGCATGCGGCGACCGCGAATGTCGGCGTGGCGGTCGCGCAGTTTTATCCCGACGTTTCGCTGACGGGCCAGGTCGGAACGCGCGCGACGAACGCGAGCGATCTGTCGCGCTGGTCGCATCTGTTCTATTCGTTTGGCCCGAGTGTTTCGCTGCCGGTTTTTCAGGGCGGCGCACTCGTTTCCAACTTGCGGATGTCGGAAGCCCAGCAGGCCGAGGCGGCGCTCGACTACCGCAAAACGGTGCTGACGGCGCTGCGCGACGTGGACAACGCACTCGTGGTTTATCGCACCGACCAGGCGCGGCGCGATTCGCTGGCGGACAGCGTGGCGGCGAACCAGACTGCGTTTGAACTCGCGCGCGACAGCTACCGCAAGGGGCTCACCAGCTTCATCAATGTGCTCGATGCCGAGCGGCAGTTGGCGCAGGCGCGCCAGCAATATGCGCAGGGGACCATGCAGGTGAGCACCGATCTGGTCGCCTTGTACAAGGCGCTGGGCGGCGGCTGGCAGGATGGTGGTGGTGCGGCGGCGGCGGCGACAACTCAAGCCGCACAGGCTGGCGCGGTTGCGTCGAGCGGCGGCCACGACGTCGCGCTCAAGGGTCGAGGGGTCGAGGTGGTCGAGCCACCGCCCGAAGCGCCGCGCAACGCTAGGCGTTGACCACCGCCAGGCTCTCCCCGCTCGTGGGCGCCTCGATTCGCCCGCACGCGGCGAGCATCTCCTGCAACGACGCGGCATGGCACTCGGCGCCCAACGCGCCTTGCAGGTCGCCGCTCCATTTTTCGACATCCTGCGCGGTCCACAAGCCGACGACGATCGCAACGTTCGGCAAGCGCGCGCGAATGCGCTTGACCAGATTGCGCAGATGCGAGGGAATGCCTTCGATCTGCAGATAGAGGATGCAGATAGTCCCAACGTCGTCCGCATCGAGCGTCTCGATCGACGCCCGCGACACCGCTTCGTGCGGCACCGCGCGCGATACGAAGCCGTGTTTTCCCAGCAGTTGCAACAGGATCGTCGTGGCGAGCGGATCGAGCGGGCCGCGCCCCGGAATGCACAAGACCCGGTTGTTCGCGGCGTGACGCGTTGGTCCGGCGCGTTGGCCTGACGTGTCGCCGGTTGCAGCCGGCGCTGTAGCCTGCATGGTGCTTTCCGCCGCGCCCGCATTCGTATTGCTCGTATTGCTCGTATTGCGAGGCGTCATGCGTTGTGCCGCGTCGCGGTCCACATCGCCCGCTTCGACAACCGGGTTCGCCGCGGGCTCAGCGCCCGCTTCGCGCCAGGGCGCGATCGGCCCCACGAGGTTCGCGCTTTCTTGCGTCGACGGCGTCGGCTTCGCTGGCACGCGATCGTCGTAGCCGTCGAGACCATCGACCAGGTCGTTCGTCGACGCCTCGATCCGCGCAAGCTGCGCCGCCGTCACGCTGCCGCGCAGCACGTCGTTCGCCGCGAGTTGCA